>OLOC01001932.1_pt1 | contig 10613 bp, 7 predicted proteins | sample 1643111 | NCBI WGS metagenome assembly OLOC01 (sample SAMEA3136633, study PRJEB25190) | human gut metagenome
GAAATAACCCACGGTATTTTGTGCAGATATTACATGTAAATATAGATGATGTTTGGGACGCAACATGATAGAAAAGCTGTAAGATTTTGAAAAGAGAAATCTTATGGCTTTTTTGCATGTTTAGTATTACAAATACAGTTTTGTATAGATTGAAAAATTCACGTTTTCGTGATACTCTATTCCTATATCTGTTGGCAAAATAATGGAGGGATGACATGGCGGTCAGTTATAAAAAATTATTCCATTTACTGATAGAAAAAAATATGACGAATGCACAGTTGCAGCAGGAGGCTGGTTTCTCAGCAAATATCATCACACGGCTGAAACGTAATGGGTATATTTCTCTCGAAAGCGTAGAGAGTATATGCCGTGTTCTGAACTGTGGCGTTGACGATATTCTGGAATTTGTACCAGAGGATAACGGAGGAAAAGAGAATGGTTGATACCAAAAAGGAACAGGAACGTGATGAACTGCACCGTGCAATATGGGCAATTGCAGATGAACTGCGTGGAGCAGTCGATGGCTGGGACTTCAAAAATTATGTTCTTGGCACGATGTTCTATCGTTATATTTCCGAAAACTTGTGTAATTACATAAACAGTGGTGAGATTGATGCGGGCAACACGGATTTTGATTTTGCTAAAATGCCGGATGAGGATGCAGAAGAAGCAAGAGAAGGACTGGTAGAGGAAAAAGGATTTTTTATCCTTCCGAGTGAACTTTTCTGTAATGTCCGTGCCAATGCTGCGAATGATGAAAATTTAAATGAAACACTGGAGCGCGTGTTCCGTCATATCGAAGAATCAGCAAAAGGCAGTGAGGCAGAGAGCGATTTTGCCGGACTGTTCGATGACTATGATGTAAATAGCAATAAACTGGGTTCTACCGTTGCAAAGCGTAATGAAAAACTTGTAAAACTGCTGAATGGCGTAGGCGAAATGAATCTGGGAGATGTGAAAGACCATTCTATTGATGCCTTTGGTGATGCATATGAGTACCTTATGACCATGTATGCATCGAATGCCGGAAAATCTGGTGGAGAGTTCTTTACTCCGGCAGATGTGTCCGAACTGCTCACACGCCTTGGAACTGTAGGAAAAACAGAAATCAATAAAGTATATGATCCGGCTTGTGGTTCTGGTTCATTGCTTCTGAAGGCTGAGAAAATTCTTGGCAAGGATGCTATTCGTAACGGTTTTTATGGGCAGGAGATTAATATTACAACTTACAACCTGTGCCGTATTAATATGTTCCTGCATGATGTGGGATTTGATAAATTCGATATAGCTTGTGAAGATACATTGCTCAGTCCACAGCACTGGGATGATGAGCCGTTTGAGCTGATCGTGTCTAATCCGCCATACTCTATCAAGTGGGCGGGAAATGATAATCCTTTGCTTATAAACGATCCACGGTTTGCACCGGCTGGAGTTCTTGCACCGAAAGGGAAGGCAGATATGGCATTTATTATGCACAGCCTGTCATGGCTTGCATCTAATGGAACTGCCGCCATCGTATGCTTTCCGGGAATTATGTATCGTGGTGGTGCAGAGCAAAAAATCCGTAAATATCTGGTGGACAATAACTATATTGACTGTATTATTCAGTTACCAAGCAATCTGTTTTTTGGTACTTCGATTGCGACCTGTATTATGGTAATGAAAAAGAATAAGACGGATAATAAAACCCTGTTTATTGATGCCACAAGCGAGTGTGTGAAGGTTACCAACAATAACAAGCTGACACCAGAAAATATCGACCGTATTGTGGATGTGTTTGCTAAGCGTGAAGAAGAGGAGTATTTTGCACATCTGGCAAGCTATGAAGAAGTATCCGGCAATGATTATAATTTGTCTGTATCTACCTATGTTGAAGCCGAAGATACCAGAGAGAAAATTGACATCGTGAAGTTGAATGCGGAAATTAAGGAAATTGTTGCTCGTGAGCAAGTGCTTCGTGATGAGATTGATAAGATCATCGCAGAAATCGAGGTGAACTCATGAGTACAAAAGAATTAAAAGTGTCTTTTAATGCACCGTTAAATGAACTTGACACGGAAGTGCAGACATATGGATGCAGAGCAAATAACCCAGATATATGTGCTAATAATTCCATTACAAATATTTGTGCTTTTACATCTGAAGATGGTATTTGTAGAAAGCCTTCTCGTGCATGGAAAAAACAATATCATAAATTAAGTGGAGGACAGAAAAATGAGTAAAATTGATGATTTGATTCAAGAATTCTGTCCTGACGGAGTTGAATATAAACCAATAAAAAAATTGGCAGAAGTTGGAACTGGAAGCAGTAATGGCAATGAAGCACAGGAAGATGGAAAGTATCCATTTTTTATACGTTCACAAACCGTGAAAAGAAAAAACGAATGGGAATATGATGAAGAAGCAATTATTATACCTGGAGAAGGTGGGATTGGAGAAATATACCATTATGTGAATGGCAAATATGCTATCCATCAAAGGGTGTATCGTATACATTTTACTGATAATTCAGTCGATGTTAAGTTCGCTTATCATTATTTTCGCGCTTTTTTTAAGAATTTTATTATGCGTAAGGCCGTAAGTGCGACCGTGAAATCTATAAGAAAGCCTATGATAGAGGAGTTTATGCTCCCTGTACCTCCTCTGGAGGTACAACGTGAAATAGTCCATATTTTGGACTCTTTCACGTTACTTACAGCCGAGCTTACAGCCGAGCTTACAGCCGAGCTTACAGCTCGGAAAAAACAGTATAATTTTTACAGAGACAAACTTTTGACTTTTGAAAGTGATATTCCATTACTTCCAATTAAAGAAGTAGTGAAAAAAAGCTGTGCAGGAGCAACACCTGCTAAAGGTAATCCTGAATACTATGAAGACGGAACAATCCCTTGGATAAGAACACAGGATGTACGTTTTAATGAAATTACAGAGGTAGATTCCTTCATTACAGAAAAGGCAGTGGAAGAAACTGCTGCAAAATGGATTCCGGAAAACTGTGTTATTGTTGCTATTTCCGGTGCAACAGCAGGAAGATGTGCAATTAATAAAATTAAGGCGACAACAAATCAGCACTGTCTTAATATGCAAATTGATAATGAGAAAGCACTATATAAATACGTGTATTATTGCATTTGTAGTAAGCAGGATGAGCTTATTTCAAAAAAGCAAGGTGCAAGAGGTGATTTGAATTCATCATTGATATTAGGAACAAAAATTCCAGTTCCAAAGCTTGAAATTCAAAAGAAAATTGTTCATGTTCTTGATAATTTTGAATCAATTTGTTCCGACCTCAACATTGGCTTGCCAGCCGAAATCGAAGCACGCCAGAAGCAATATGAATATTATCGTGATTTGCTCTTGACATTTGCTGAAACAGGCAGCACGCTCATGACAGACAGACAGACAGACAGACAGACAGACAGACAGACAGAGCTGAGCGCAATTAAGCTCATTCAGTATGTGTTTGGTTATGTTACACTGCCGATGGGAAGTCTATTTGATTTCCGTAATGGATTGAGCAAAGGAAAGGATTTCTTTGGTTCTGGTATTCCTTTTATTAGATATACAGATGTTTATAATAACAGATTCCTTAAAGAAGAGGATATTACCGCACTGGTTGAATGTACTCCGGCAGAAATTGAAAAGTTGGGAGTTCACCGTGGAGATGTGTTTTTTACCAGAACGTCAGAGACGGCAGAAGATGTGGGTTGGTCATCGGTAATGCTTGATGATATTGGTGATTGTGTATTTAATGGATTTACCATTAAAGCAACTCCAAAAACAAATTATCTGTTGCCGGAATATTGTGCATTTTGTTTTGCTACGGAAGATTTCAGAAAGTATGTTACAAGCCATTGTGCATTTACAACCAGAGCATCCTTAACGGGAAAAACAATTGCAGAGTATCAGCTTGCTGTTCCGAGTATAGAAAAACAGCAGGAGATTGTGAATGTGTTGAATAAATTTCATAGTATTTGTAATGACCTGTCCGCAGGACTTCCGGCAGAAATCGAAGCACGTCAGAAGCAATATGAATATTACAGGGATAAGCTGTTATCCTTTAAAGAATTACCAAAGTAAGGAGGCGAGGATGTGCCGTATTTTAATATTGTAGCGGAGACATCGGAGAATACCGTTGTTACAGAATATGAGCCAGTCAAGAAGCGTTCTGACAGTTATCAGAGCGAAGCAGAACTGGAACAGGAGTTTATCCGTCTGCTCTGTGAGCAGGGATATGAATATCTGCCTATTCACACGGAGAAAGACTTGATTGCCAATCTCCGTAAGAAATTAGAAGAACTGAATAACTATCAGTTTTCAGACACAGAGTGGGATGACTTTTTTAAAAATGCCGTTGCCAATCCCAATGAGCATATTGTGGAAAAGACCCGAAAGATACAGGAGGACAATATCCAAGTCCTGACTCGTGATGACGGTTCTTCCAAGAATATTACACTCATAGATAAAAAGAACATCCATAACAACAGGTTGCAGGTCATCAATCAGTACGTGATTGGCACGGAAAATGGCGCGAAGCATGACAACCGCTATGATGTTACCGTATTGGTAAACGGTCTGCCTCTTGTACATATTGAACTGAAACGCAGAGGTGTTGCCATCCGTGAAGCATTCAACCAGATTAATCGTTACCAGAGGGATTCTTTCTGGGCAGGATGCGGACTGTATGAATACATTCAGATTTTTGTCATTTCCAATGGTACAAACACAAAGTATTATTCCAACAGCACCAGACGGAATGCGGAAAAAGAACATGAGAAACGGGGAGCAAGTAAGACAAAGACCAGTAACAGTTTTGAGTTTACCTGCTTCTGGGCAGATGCCAATAACCGTGTAATACCAGATCTGATTGATTTTACAAAGACTTTTTTCGCAAAGCATACGATTCTGAATATCCTTACGAAGTACTGCATTTTTACATCGGAGGATATGCTGATGGTCATGCGTCCGTACCAGATTACGGCTACGGAGCGAATTCTCAATCGTATCGAAATTGTCAATAATTATAAGAAGTACGGCAGTGTCGAGGGTGGTGGTTACATCTGGCATACCACAGGTTCCGGCAAGACGCTGACTTCGTTCAAGACGGCAAGACTGGCATCGAAGCTGCCGTATATTGACAAGGTGCTGTTTGTGGTTGACCGTAAGGATCTGGACTATCAGACCATGAAAGAATATGACCGTTTTGAAAAAGGGGCAGCCAACAGCAATACCTCGACAACCATTTTAAAACGGCAGTTGGAAGATCCAGATGCACACATCATTATTACTACAATCCAGAAACTGGCTACTTTTATAAAAAAGAATCCGGGACATGAAGTGTATACGAAACATATTGTTATTATTTTTGATGAGTGCCATCGTAGTCAGTTTGGCGATATGCACACTGCGATTGTGAAGAATTTCAAGAAATATCATCTGTTTGGATTTACAGGAACACCGATTTTCTCTGTTAATTCCGGCAGAGCAAAAAATCCAGAATTCTTTACTACAGGTCAGACCTTTGGAGACCAGCTCCACAGCTACACGATTGTGGATGCGATTAACGATAAAAATGTTCTTCCATTCCGGGTGGATTATATTAAAACGATGGATGTGGAAGAAGAAATAACAGACGAGATGGTATGGGACATTAACCGTGAAAAGGTTATGATGGCTCCTGAACGTATCCGAATTGTAACACAGTATATACTGGAACATTTTGACCAGAAGACCTATCGTGGGGATAAAACTTACATATACAATACGCTGACTAATATTGCAGAGGTGGCTTCTGCCAAACGGGACGAGGTAGAGGAGATCAAGCAGAAACAGCGTATCAGCGGTTTTAATTCCATTTTTGCAGTATCAAGCGTTCCTATGGCAAAACTGTATTATCAGGAATTCAAAAAGCAGATGGTAGCAGATCCTACCAAAAAACTGCGAGTTGCAACTATTTTTAGTTTCGGGGCAAATGAGGAAGAATCAGATGGTATTCTGGGTGAAGAAAATTCAGAGGATACCTCTGCCCTTGATCAGCCATCCAGAGAATTTCTGGAAGAAGCCATCAAGGATTATAATGAAATGTTCCATACGAATTACGATACCTCAAGTGATAAATTCCAGAATTACTATAAAGATGTGTCGCTTCGCATGAAGAACAAGGAATTGGATATTCTGATCGTAGTAAATATGTTCCTGACAGGTTTTGATGCTACAACAATGAATACGCTGTGGGTGGACAAGAATCTGAAAATGCACGGGCTGATACAGGCATTTTCCCGTACCAACCGTATTCTGAATTCCATCAAGACCTTTGGAAATATTGTATGTTTCCGAAATCTGCAAAAGCGGGTGGATAGCGCCATTTCCCTGTTCGGTGACAAGAATGCCGGAGGCATTGTTCTGCTGCAGAGCTTTAAGGATTATTATTATGGATATGAATCTGTGGATGGTAAGCCAATGCCGGGGTATGTGGATATGATGGAAGACTTGAATAATAAGTTTCCTCTGTCAGACCCACAGATTGTCGGAGAGCAGAATCAGAAGGATTTTATTGCTTTGTTTGGTGCGATTCTTCGTATGAGAAATCTCCTGCTTTCCTTTGACGAGTTCAAGGGGAATGAGCTGATTTCCGAACGTGATTTACAGGATTATCTTGGCCGTTATCAGGACTTACGTGATGAGTGGAAACGCAAGCGTCAGGAAAGTACGGATATTACAGATGATGTAGTATTTGAGATTGAACTGATCCGGCAGATAGAAATTAACATCGATTATATTCTCATGCTCGTAAAGAAGTACCATGATACCCATTGCGAAGACAAGGAAGTTCTGATTACCATTAATAAAGCGATTGATGCCAGCCCGGAACTGCGTAGCAAGAAACAGCTTATTGAAACTTTTATTGCAGGAATCAACGATGTGGATGATGTCATGAATGAATGGCACGAGTTTGTGGTGGAACAGCGTGACCATGACCTTAATGCGATTATCACAGAAGAAAAGCTAAATCCAGAAGATACACGGAAGTTTATGGAAAATGCGTTCCGTGACGGAGAAATAAAAACAGCCGGAACGGATATAGATAAACTTATGCCACCGATTTCACGATTTGGCGGTGGTGGCAGAGCCAAGAAGAAACAAGGTGTCATTGACAAGCTGAAGACTTTCTTTGAAAAGTATTTTGGCATCGGTGGCTCGTCTACCTTTACTGAGCCGGAGCATAAGACAGTGACTTATGACCTGAATAGTCAGGAAACGCTATCGATGGTAGCAGAACCTAAAACACCATACGGAAAACAGTCATAAATGAATTGAGCCACATTGGAAGTAATCCTCTGTGGCTTTTTTCTATGGGAGGGGGTATCCAAATCTCTACGGTTCTTCTTCCAGAAGACCGATGGCCCCCTTCGTGCGAATTTTCGCAGAATTAAACAGGGGGGATACCCACCAAGGTCGGTTTATGTGAAAATATCCGCAGAATACCGTTGCTAAAGTCGATTTTGTTTTGCCGGATAGTACCGAAATACGAAGAAAAAACATGTAAAAAGCAGCATAAAAATCACAGTTTTTCTGCGTACATTTTGGCAGAAATATAATCCGAATTGTCTTGCTATTCTGTGCCATCAGAGTGATATATGTACTACCGAATAAAGAAAGGCGGGTATATATTATGAAGAATGAAATCATATTCACATTGGAATCGAAGCAGAGACCAAAACTAGCATAGGAGATTGGAAACATACTTGGGACAGCATCGCATTATGAACGGGTACCAAGCTGTGCATATGATATTGCAGGATACCGACTGGACAAAGAGGGTGTATTGTATATCCCGGATGGAACTGAAAAAGAAATAGTGGAAGACCTGATTCGGCAGTTACGGGAACATGTGTTTCGGGACGATATGGAAATAACGGAAGAAGTGCCAGTGCAACAGGATAAGCTGACAATTGCGATTCCGAAAGAGAGCCTTACGGATACGGCATTGGAAAATTTACAGAAGATCATAGTAAATAAGCAGACACTTTTTCAACGTGCATTTCGGACGGACAGCACAGAAATAGAGATTACTGAGGAAAAAATAAACTTCTCATGCAAAGCTGTTCCTTATAAAATTGCAACAGGAAGATGGGAAAAGCTACAGTTCCATTCATACCATCCGGGGAGTGCTGCGACCAGCCTTTCAGATGGCGGTGGATGATGACATTCTGGTAAAGAATCCATTCGGATTCCAGTTTGCCGGGGTATTGGTAAACGACGCAGTCACAAGAGAGGCAGTCACAAAAGAGCAGATGAGAAAGTTCCTAAAGTTTGTGTATGACGATGTGGTGTACTGCAAATACTATGAAGTGGTGTACATACTCTTTCATACGGGAGTGAGAATATCAGAATTTTGTGGCTTGACGCTGAAGGACATTGATTTGCAGAACAAAACTATGAATATCGACCATCAGTTGCAGAGAACATCAGATATGCGGTATATCATAGAAAACACAAAGACGGATGCAGGAACAAGAGTGTTGCCGATTACAGAGGATGTGGCACAAATGTTTCAGGCGATCATTGAGGACAGAAATGCACCGAAAGTGGAGAAGTCCATAGATGGATATAGCGGATTTCTATTTTACGATGATAATGGAATGCCATTTGTTGCAATGCATTGGCAACACCGCTTTAATCATATGGTCGGCAGATACAATGACATCTACCGGATGCAGATGCCAAACACTACTCCACATGTATGCCGACACACCTATTGCTCGAATATGGCAAAATCGGGAATGAATCCTAAGACACTACAGTACCTCATGGGGCATTCGGATATATCGGTCACAATGAATGTGTACACGCATATCGGATTTGATGATGCTGAGGAAGAATTGAAGCGGATGGAAGAGTTTAGGAAGGCGCAGGCGGAGGTTGAACAGAAGAAGGAGAAACCGATGTCGCAGAAGATGTTCAAGGCAATTTAATATGGAAGATGGGTAACGCTCTGGCTTAGGGTGGAGCGTTATTTTTGTGGAAAAATGAGATGTTCTGAGATATAATTATTGTGTTAAGTATATTTATGAAACATTGTATAACACATATAAGATTTAATGCTGAGAAATTACAAATTTGTCATTGTTGAAAATAGATTTTCACATTAACGAGAAAGGGTGACGAAATGGAAAAAATACAAGTAGTGCTAGCTTCTCCATCGGATTTGGCTGATGAACGTCAAATGATTAAAGACTTAGTGAATTCATTAAATCCATTATATATGAAAAATGGAATATGTATTGATTTAAGAATGTGGGAAAACAGTACACCTGGAATGAATGCTGATGGACCGCAAGGTTTAATTGATAGGGATTTAGAAATTACCAATGCAGATTTATTTATTTGTATGTATTGGAAAAAAATAGGTACAAAGTTAGCAAACGAAGATGTTGCAGGTACAGAGCATGAACTTAATTTGGCATTGGATAGTTATCATAAACGTAGAAAACCTGATATTAAAGCTTTTTTTAAGGTGATTGATGAATCTGAAAAAAATGATGATACAAGGAAAATTTCTGCAATATCAAATAAACTACAACCTTTAGGTTTATATACACCATTCAAAGATATAAGTGAACTAAAAGATAATGTAAGTAAAATCTTACAAGATGAAGTAATGAATTTGATTCGTAAGCAAGGACAAGTTATGCCTGAAATACATAAATATATTGAAATTTCAGACACAAATGAATTTATCAGTAATTTTTCATCTAATAATAAATTAGTTTTAAATAAAGGTTATTATGATATGTTGGATTTTGAAAGGGAAAATACAGATAATATTTTTAAAGAAGAAGTATTTGACGGAAATCAACTTGTGGTATCCAACATATCAAATGTTACTGTTGTGGGGGATAATTCGACATTGCTTGTTAATCCGAGATATGCAAATGTGATTTGTTTTCGTGAGTGCTCTAATATAAAATTGATTGGATTAACACTAGGCCATACGCCTCGAAAGGGAAGTTGTATGGGATCTGTCTTGCGGTTTGAGAATTGCAACAACATACAATTAGATTCGTTAGAATTATTTGGATGTGGAACATACGGAATTGAATTAGAAAACTGCACTAATATTCGAACCAATGGGACTAAAATTTTTGAGTGCTCTTATGGAGCATTAAGTATAATAAATTCAAATTTAGAATTTTCAAATAGCATGATATATGATTGCAATAAAACTGTAGGTTGTATTATTGAAGCTACAAATAGTCAATTAGATTTTAATAATGTATCGATCTTTAATAATTATATAGATAACTATCTGATTTCTTTGGAATCTTCTAGTTTGTTTTGCAGTGGTGTTTGTGTGTATTCTAATTCATTTGCTGGCTTATGTAATCAAGCGATTCCATTTGGATTATTTGAAGAAAATAATGTAATTCAAAGTAGGGAAGAGTTTAATATCACAATTTCTTCTTCAAAAAAAACTACAAGAGATGTATATGAAGAAATTAAAGAATTTGTTTGTATATATGGGAAAATAGAAGAATCTGTTTTTGATGATGGACAAATCTATATAAATGTTATAACGTCTAGATTTGAGAATATTTCCCAAATAGAAAGCT
>OLOC01001936.1_pt1 | contig 10598 bp, 10 predicted proteins | sample 1643111 | NCBI WGS metagenome assembly OLOC01 (sample SAMEA3136633, study PRJEB25190) | human gut metagenome
TATGATATCAGCATTTTTAATACTATTTCCCTCTATAAGATACCAAACGTTACTTTCCTGTTCTGCTCCTCTTACATAAAACTTCCAATATGCATTTGGATATCTTGTATTTAGATAACTGAAATAGTCAAAATCAATTGCACAAGAATGTCCATAAACAATAATCTCTTCAATTTTACATTGATTCTTATCCAGAAAGTTTTTTAATAAGTCAATTCTAATTTCTTTGTAAAATGACTTGCACTTGTCAATTAACTCTGCATATGCTGTTCTAACATAATAGTCTTCAATGCCGTTAATATGTTCTTCTACTTCAATTTCAACATAAGGACCTCTTCCTTTTCCTCTTGGATCATAAGTATATTTTTCGGGTTTAAAATTTCCTTTTGGATATCCTAATTCCAGATTCTCTTCTCCTACTTCACCATGAATATGTAAAATCTGTTGCCATGGTATATCATAAATTTCTTCCAAAGTATGCGTATAGTTGAAAGTAATATAATATCCATCTGAATCAAGAATTTGTTCTAATAAATCATTAGCTTGTATATTACACAAAGAATCATCCGCCTTATCCGCAAATTCATATAATGCATCCTGTAAATTCCCATTCAATTCCACCTGATAGATAATGCTATCACGTTCACTTTCTCTCTCTGATAAATAATCTGGCTCATAACCATCAAAGATTTCCTCAAGAGTGTTAAAGTCTGGACACCCAAGCAGATTTTCAAAATCAGACCAAATATCATTTTCACGGGATTGATACAAATCCCAAAAATTATCCTGTTCATATTTTCTGGCAATATTCTTAAAGTCTGGATCGAATTTGGTTGGAAGATTATGTGCCAAATCAAAGCCATTTCCTATAACAAATAATTTGTTTTTCATAATGTATCTCCTTATATTTATTAGCCAAGGTGGTCGTCCATTTCCGCTTCCATCATCTCCTTAATAGTGCCGCCTAAAAGGTCTTTCAGGGCATCCTGGATATCTTCTGCGGACTGAATATCATACTCTTCAAGAAGCTGGTGGATGATGTTTCTTTTACCTTCTGTCATTTGTACTCGATGTACAGGTTTCTTTTGTCTTGCCATAATAAAAGGCCCTCCTAATGATATTTATTTTATCATAGAAGAACCTTCTAAACATTATTTTACAGAAAAAGTTTCATACTCTCAAGATAAATTCCTTGCGGTCTCCTGAATTAATCCATATTATTAAAAACATTTTGTTAACGTAATATTTTCTTCAGCATAATAGATGTAAACAATGCCACAAACAAAACACCTATCAATATTTGAATAGCAGATATTATATAACTGATTCCACTGGGAACAATGTTTCCATAACCGACTGTAGAGAATGTGACAATACTGAAGTGCAGGCATTTGCCAAAATCCTTTACAAAATTTATCAAAGAAAATTCAGTTCCATCTATCAGAGGATACCTAATTGTTTTATCTCCAACTTTAATTCCGCAAAACAAATAACCAATTGCCGGAATTATAATAGTTAATAAAAAAGTAACAACAAAACGCCCTAATTTTTCTCCATACCCACAAACAAGCCAACTAAATCTATCCCATACTTGCTGCCACCACTGTTTCCCCCTCATCGAAAAATAATTGTAACAATACCGATACTCACTCATATATTCTGTATCAATATTTTTCATTCCTAAATAATCGAGTAATGTATAATACATCTTACTCGCTGCTTCAAACTCATCTTTCTCTTTCATAAATTGTTCATCAATTTTGCCAATATATATTTTCTTATGCATATTAATATCTTTGCTTTTATCTGTAAAATGGAATTCTAAATCTGCATTTCGAATACCAATAATACACAAGTTTCTAATATCACAATTATTAAAATACGTAGAATAGAATCTATTATCTTTCATTATTACATCTGGCATTTCACATTGTCTGAAAGAAACATCCATAAAAGTATTCCCTTCAAAAATCATTCTGTCTCCCAAACAACTCCTCCATTCAACACTCGTCATATCACAATTAATAAATTCAGTTGAGCCATACTTAGTTGCAAATCCACTTTCCTCTTGTATCATGCTCAAATGTTTCAAACAACAATTGTTAAAAATAGTTTTATATTCACTAAATCGGCAATTTTTGAATGTACAATTCCAAAAATAGCAAGCATCGAAGTATATATTTTCAAATGTACAGTTTTCAAATGTAACATCCCAAAATGATGAATTCGTACAGTACATTTTATCCTCATCAAGTACAGCTTTTCTACCAAATTTCGTGTTTTTAAAGGAACAAAAAATGTATTCTTTCTTATCGAATAAAATATGCTCCTTTTGCCATTCTCGGTTATTATATTCATAGTCTTGAAACATATATGCATTTTCAGGATTTTTATTTTCTTGTACCTGTAATTGTTTACACCGGTCGTCTTCTTCTACAATTTTGCTACTCTTCCTGTAAAGAATTATTTTTTCATTAACTTTCTCATCCTCTTTGATGTAATTCAATCCCATAAACTTCACCCATCATTTTTATAATCATTATATATTTTCTCTTTTCTATCTTGGAATTAACAAAGAACTTTTATTTAATTTTACTCCATTCATTCTCAGGTCTTTCCCTTTCAAAAAACAACATCAAACTTCTATCCTTGAAAAAACTTCTATTGAATTCTCATGAACTATATCACACATATTCTGGCCAACTACATCAGATATCTTTGATACGATTCTATTAAGTTCTTGTTCTATTCCATCCATATTTTTAACTTTAAGTGCAAATGGAGCATCTGTTTCCACCAAAATACGATCAAGCGGCACCTTTTTTATTATTTCCAGACCGGATTTCGTTTTCAACATACCTGGATTTATTGAAAAGTAGCATCCTATTTCAATTGCCTTTTCTAACTGTGCAATAGAGCCTGTGAACCAATGAAAAATGTATTTATTATTCGTTTTTCTTTTATATTTTTTCAAAATATCAATCACCGTATTTGCCGCTTTAAGTGAATGAATAGAAACCACTTTTCCTCCGTACTGTTCACATAACCTAATAATCTCAGTAAATATTTCTATTTGTGCTTTCCTGGTCTGAACGTATTCTTTACTAAAATCCAGACCTACCTCACCAATATAATAGCTTTCCCCAAACAAAGATTTAAATAGTTGTATATCACTATAGGCACTAGAAACTAGTTGCGGATGCATACCTAAACCCACATAAATATTCCGAGATTTTTTGCAAAACTGTACTTCCCTACTATATGCTTTCGGTGTAGTCCCAACCGCAAATAAACCAATATTGGAATGCTGTATCTCATTTATAAATCCTATCATGTCATCCATTAAATCCAAATGACAATGTGCATCACAAATCATTATTCTCATCCTCTTGTGCTAAAACATCTTGTATAAAGGTATCTACTTCCAAAAGTCCCCGTAGGTATGTATCAGCTAATTCATCCAAATATTCATCATCCTGTGGCAACGGCCCTGGCTTATGTATATAAAGCCAAGCATATTTCTTATGCTTTTTTATTTTATCTATCGCGTATTGAAAAGATCGTAACTGAATTCCCATTCCCTCTGAATTTTTACTTTGCATTTCACTAATTGATATTTCCGTATATACTGTTCCATCATTTCCAAATGCTTTATGCATAGCAGCTCTTCTAATTATACAAGGAACACAATAACCGCAATGTTGCGGACTAAGCCCCTTCCATCTTGCTTTCCCTGGCGATGAGCATGAGAACGATAATTGCATTGTCTCATACAGAACATTTTTATTTTTACATTCCTCTGCCATTTCTCCTTTTGTTTTATTCCAATAAGGATTTACGACGGACATGTTTAATCCTAATCCCAAAAGAAGTTTATTCCATAAAGAAAGATAGAATGGGTGAGTAGTTCTTGTACTAAATGAACCAACCCTTGTTTCATCTAACGGTACATTCAAAGCAATCAAACCGTTTTCTGGAACCATCAACTCACTAACATTATCCATTCCAGTCATTGCAAAAATTCCAAAACCTATAAATAGAAATGATCTGCTTCTTGTATTATTATCATTACCGCCTTCAGGAATATAGTTATTTGGAAATACCATCCATAAATCCAACCATGTATGTAAAATATCTGGGTACAACGAATCAAACTTATTCACGATATTCTCTTGTGCATTTTTGGTAAGTCCTTCGCCAGCATGACTTATTAACATAGTATTTTTCCCATCTTCCATCAAATTAATGGTACTAATGAGACTATCCATTCCACCCGAGAACAATGATACTTTATCGAACTTATTCGATTTTTCTTTCACTTCCTGCGGATTATTAAACTTCCACGTTCTACTGGACAATATAATTTTCCAAAAATCTCCTGTTAGAAATTTAAGCATACGTTCAATCGTAGGAATCTGAGCATCCCATAACTCTATATCTGATACCGGTATCTCAAGCTCAATTTCTCTTGTCCAAGAATCCTGTCCATGTACTGCTCTCTCGATTCGTGTATCTGCCATATATACCATTGTTGCAAATGACATGATATCAAATCCAATTTCTGAAGGGTACACCTCTTCTTCATACAATTTTTGCTTAATATGCCTCAAACCATAATTAAGTTTTCCATTGGAGAGCATAGGTACATCAACTATCATTGTACCGTTCTCTTTTCGTGAATCTATATTTTCAATATCATAATTCGCTCTTAATCTATACCGATTCATTCATCTTCACCTACACTTACCATAATATCGAATGCCGTTTTATACACCCGATCCACTATTTTTAAAGAGTCTTCCTGTCGAATATTCCCAGCTTTTATTTTCAGATTACTAACAGCATCCGACACAGAACCTTTTACAAAATCCTTCATTTGACCAATTAAACTGTCTGACATATTTCTATCCTTCGGCAACAATATTATTTTATTACCAATATCATTCGTGATTCTATTAAATATAGAATTTGCCATGGTTCGTTCCACAATTACCAAAATCTGTTCTGATGTTAAATCTTCAAATCTAATTGAAGCTATTTCTGGTGATTCTTCTATTGCAGAAATATACGCTGACCTAGCTATGCCCTCATCCTGTGGTCCTCCATCTGGGCAAATAAAATCAGTAATCGCAATAAATGCATCACTTGCCGACTTATTGGATAAATTTTCAATAGAAAGATATTGCTCAACAGCTCTTGCACCACCTGAAGCAAATACCCCTGCAACATTCAATAATCTTGCAGAACTGCTTCTGGCAGTTCCCATTCTCCGTGTTGCATTTGAACTCCCACCTAGAGAATTTCTTATGTAATTAGAAACACTTTTCCGTCCTAAACCACTATTTCGTCCCCCCGAATTAATATACCTCGTAAACTCTCCGCGTGGTGTTCTAAATCGATCTGCATCACCCATTGGTGAAACCTCATTGTTATCAGAATCTGGAGTGATTTCACTCGGTGTATTCTCATTTGGTTGCTCCAACCATGACGGCACCAATGGTGTACCGCCTTTTTGTCCTCCATTATGTGTTGATGTTCCCATATGTTATTCACCTCACATATTCCTCAATGTACTTTTAACAATTTTTGTACCACTGTTTTTCAATTTTTCAAAATATTGATTTAACTTTTTCCTTTCGTCACAATCTTTCGGAATAGCTTTGTCCCAGCCTTGTATGATCCACACACCAGCTTTATCAGCAGGAATAGCATCTATATAACCAACTAAATTTTTACGAAGTTCAGTCTTATTCTGTACTAGCAAAATTAAACCATCAGTTCCTTTTGGTTTCGTATCAAATTGACCTCTTTCCATGATTTTTTGAACAACAACCTCGAATACTTGCTCAGCTTCCTGATTTGTCAAGTTTCTCAAATCATCAGTACGACCCACAATAGCCATTTCATCTCTAAAAAGCAAGTCAACAATTTCTGACAAATCATTTTTATTAGCTGTACTGGAAAAGTAATCACTTTTTTCTTTACAAGCATAATAATACGGTCTCAAATCTTTATCAGTAATTTCTGGATCATAATAAAGCCATTTCCAAATCTTATTTAAATCATACCATCTTTCTTTACCTTCTATTGCTTTTTGTTCTTCAATCATTGCTTTTATATCAGCAAGTATTTCAGGGACTTCATTCCATTTTCCTTCAGAATCCAAATGATTTGGTAACTCTTTATAAAAATCTGTTTCATAATACTCTGCAAGCATCATCTTCGCCAAAACTGCCAATTCCAGTTCATCCCCGAATCCTCTGTTCTTAGAAATTTCATAACGCAACAGCAACATATTTATAAAACGTTTTATCTTCCTTGGATTTCCATCTGTATTATTAGCTAACAAATGACATATCTGGGTTGCAATTAATATTTCATTAGAACATTTCTCATAATCGCTCCCAAGAATTTCTTTCACATCATCAACTGTAAAACTTTTTACATTCCAAGGTTTTTTAATTCTCGACAATCCCTCTTCCCGTAATTTTTTATAGTTCTCATTTTCATCTGGCAAAACAGAACCTACCATGAGTAGCATTATGTATATACAAGATTCTACCTCACCTAATGCTGGGATTCTAAAAGGAACTTGAATCAACTTCTCCAAATACCTATTTGCAAATGTATCACCTGCATTAATTTTATTCTCGTTTATTGCATCAGGAAAATGCTTTTTAACTGCATATCGAATCATACTTTCATCTGCTGCAATTACAAATGCTGTTTTTTTCGAAAACATAAACAGCCTCACAGCTTCTAATGTATTGATTGCCACATCTGGCAAACACCTATCTAGGTCATCGATTAGCACTATAAGTTTCTCTATAGATGCATCCTCTAATAGTTCAGCAAAGTTTTCTTGAAACTCTGAAAATTCCTTATTACTTGATGTATCTTCTGTAATTTTTGCATCTTTTAAATAACCTCCAATAGACTCAATTGCTCCAGCAATTCCTTCTTTAGTTGTTACTGTAGCTTTCAGAACATCCATTGCTGATGATAATAAAGTAATGGGTGCTGTTCCCGTAGCAATACCAAATGCAGTTTTCCCCGAAGTTTTAGCAACACTCATCCAATTTATATTTTTCCATAATTTTTTTAATATTTCCCCAGCCCTCGTACCTAATTTTTCTTTTTTTTCAAGTTCTGAAACAATAGAACTCATCAAGGCGATTTTTGAATCTTCAAATCCTTGATGCCTCCATCCATTGAAACGTATGCATGAATACTTTTTTCCCGACTCTGAATTTGAACCATTCACTTCGTTTTCTACCATTTCAAGGATACTGGATTTGCCAGCACCCCAATCCCCATGAATACCGATAGAAATTGGTTGATCTTTGCTATCTCTAATAAGGGAAACAATTGTCTTTGCAATTGCTTCATTATTGAGCAAATCTACTTTAGTTTCGTTATCAGATAAAATCATCTCTTCATTTCCTCCACAGTCTCAATTGATATTACAACATAATAAACTCTATATTTTCGTACCATAGTGTTTTATTATCCAACTTACCACTTCAAATATCTCCTTTATTTTATCATATCCCCCCTTTTTTTACTATCTGCAAACAAACAAAGAAAATCCTTGCCCCGATTTTTTATCTGGAATTATTTATACATATGATTTTGTTTCGGTCCCGCATTTAATTTCCATTTTTTCCCTTAACACTATGTTCTTACGCTCAAACATATATGTATAATAAATACACTTTCAGCATACGCTATAATTGAGCTGAACACAGATCCCAGCGACTAGAACTGACTGAAAATTTTTCAGTATATTGACTTCTACCGCTGTTTCTGCTATATTAAGCTCAGTGATCGTGTTGCGGAAACTTGCGAAGCCCGTGACCGGGGGAGAACCTGCGGGTCTCTCCCTCTTTTATTTTAAGGAGAAATGTATGTTACCACAGAAGAAATTTTCCACTTTTTCAGAACAAGTTGAATGGCTCCAGGATGAAAAGCATCTCATTATTTCTGACAAGCAGTATGCCGAAGATGTTCTGAAGCATATCGGCTATTTTCCTTTAATGGGCGGATATAAACATTTATTCAGGATTCCCTTAACCCCAAAATATAAAGATGGAACTTCTTTTGATGAAATTGTTTCTCTTTACGAATTCGATGCGGAACTTCGAGAATTGTTCTTCAAATATCTACTGCAGATAGAGCGACATCTTCGCTCACTGATGTCCTACTATTTTTCAGAACAATATGGGGAATCACAATCCGCTTATCTGGATGCAAACAATTTTAACAACAGCCGCCGGAACCATAATACTGTTATCCGCTTAATTGCTACTTTACAGAGAGCTGCATCAACAACCGATTATGTTTATATTAATTATTACCGGAATACCTACGGGAACATACCACTTTGGGTGCTGATTAACGTCCTTACTTTCGGAAATCTTTCAAAAATGTATAAGGTTTTCCCACAATCCCTGCAATCCAAAGTATGTAAAAATTTCGGTATTATTAACCAACGACAAATGGAACAGTTCTTATCTGTCCTAACAAAATTCAGAAATGTATGTGCCCACGGCGAGCGGCTATTTACATACCGGACAATAGATAATATTTCTGATCTTCCCTTGCATAGAAAAATGTCAATACCTATGAACGGAATCCAGTATCAATACGGAAAAAATGATTTATTTGCTGTTGTCATCGCCTTTCGTTATTTAATACCGAGTAAAGATTTTCTTATTTTCAAAAGAAAATTAGCTGCTCTGATTGACCATACTTCGAAAAAACTTGTCCATATAGACAGCGATGAACTCCTGAACAAAATGGGTTTTCCACCCAACTGGAAGAATATTACTCGCTACCGTTTAACATCATAAAAGCGAAAAAAGGAAGATGCCGCCATCAAAAAGCAAACATCTTCCTCTTTTTTATTTTCTTCTACGCTCTATATCCTCTGCCATATTCATCTGTGGCACAGGCTTCCCACTGCGCTTTGCTATTTCCGCCTGCTTCAAATGCAGCCAATCTAACACGGAAATGCGCTGACCAATCTTTCTTGGTTTTGATGGTAGATTATTCATTCTTCCATCAATCATGTTATAATTCTGTTCTTCCGTTATCTCTGCACTTCGCAGATACTCTCCGTTCTCATAAGACTTCTGCCAGTTTTCAAAATGCGGCTTTTCCTGTTTTTGTGGCTCTGTTATGTTTTGTACCGGATTCAGATATTCTTTAATCTGCTTTTGGACAGCCTCGTCAAAACCATTATATACATTGTCCACCACCAGTTTCCCATCTTCGTCCAATACGACCCATGCTGCGTCGGAACCATAAGTAGTATGCTCCATCAGGAAGAATTCTTTTCCATCTATGATGATACTGTCAAAGGCAAGCTAGCTTCCCTCTTTTCCTTCGATATGAAAATCTGTGGTATCAAATGATATTAAAGCACTGGAAGAACCGTTTCGGATAAATCCGGCTATCACAATAAAACCTTCCTTCTCCACATAATAAGATGTGATGACTCCCTCCTTGTTCAATACCAGCACATCACTGACACTAATAGAATGACCTTTAAAAGAACGGGGCGTCTGCTTCTGAAACTTCTGTTTTATACTTTCCGGTGTATCGTCCGGATGAATTCGCCCAAGATATTTCTGCTCATAATTTTCATAATCACAGTTGCGGCATCATCATCCAAGTCTCTGACAATAACAGGCATCTCATCCAATCCAGCCAGTTCACAGACTCTCCACCTGCGATGTCCAGCTATCACTTCATATCCATTTTCAGGATGTGGACGGACAATTCCCGGCATCAGAATCCCATACTTCTTGACACTTTCCACAGTTTCCTGCATCTTCTCATCATCAACCACTCGAAATGGATGGTCTTTAAAAGCATGGAAAAGGTTAATAGGAACGAAGGTTACTACTTCGCCTGATGGCTGCTCATTTGTTCCAAATAAATCATCATAGGAAGTCAGCTTAATCTTCTGTGCACTCTTACTCTTCATCATCAAGCACCTCCCCGGTCAGATAACGGTATCCTTCCGCCACAATACGGGATCATGGAGAAAGATGCTTTTGCCTTCTGCGGTAGTTTCTGCCGCCCTCACAGATAACGATATACAATTTGCAAAAATATGAATCTGATTACCATAGACCTCTCTGATCTGTCCAGCAATATCTCTTGCAAAATTCGTTCTCCGGTCTACTTTTGTGAATAAAATTCCCATAATAGAAAGTTGCGGGTTTAACTTTCTATGTACCCGACCTATTGTTTTAATTAACTGCTGCAAACCTTTGACTGGAAGATATGCTGCTTCTACGGGAATCAGGACACTATCAGCCGCTACAAGGGCATTGATCGTAATGGTGGATAATTCCCTCGCCTGGTTCCAAATCCTCATCATTGATGACCTTCTCCATAATATTTACAAGTGTTACATCCAATTCGTCCGGTTCTCTGATTCCAAGGCTGACCGCCATGCTTCCCTGTGCATCCGCCTCTACAAGCAACACTTTTTTACCTTCTCTTGCCAGACCGATACCTAAATTAACACAAGTTGTGTTTTTCCGACTCCACCTTTTTGATTTGCGATTGCGATTACTCTGCACATA
>OLOC01001952.1_pt1 | contig 10519 bp, 6 predicted proteins | sample 1643111 | NCBI WGS metagenome assembly OLOC01 (sample SAMEA3136633, study PRJEB25190) | human gut metagenome
AATGTTGGGCATTTTATCCGTTATGAACCTCAATAGAATATTTATATAATAAGAAGAAAGAAAATCTGAAGCTTCGGCTTCTTCTGGATCTTTTACAATTTCCGTTAAGCCTGTTTTTCACCCGCTTTCTGAACCTATTTTCAGCACTGATCCCGGATCTTGGGGATGCATATAGTGATCAGTTTGCCGGAAGCTTTGCGGGAAGAGTTTGTTTTCTCATTGTTGCAATCATTTCTGCTTTAAACCTATGAATCTGCTTGCCGGTTTTGAAACAGCTGCACAGAAAACGATACCTGTCGATCTTGAAGCAGCTAAATAGGGAACTATATATGCTGATTTTGAATCAGCTGACCAGGGAAATATGTGTGTCGGTTCAGAGGTTGCCGACAACATAAAATAAAACAAAAGAGGAGAATTATCTATGCATAAGAAAGAAACTGTTTTTCAGAAAATCATGTCTGTACTTGTGGTCATTTTGGGGAATATGATCTATGCTCTGGCATTAAAACTGTTCCTTCTCCCTTCTGACCTGATGACCGGTGGTACAACCGGTATCGCACTTGCCGTAAAACATTATACCGGGTTTAATATTTCCGGCGTTATTTTAATTTTTAATATCGCAATGCTGATCGTAGGTTTCATCGTTCTTGGTAAAAAATTTGCTCTGACAACGATCATCAGTACATTCGCTTATCCGATCTCACTGGAATTTTTCAACCGTCTCTTCAGTGACTTGGTGCTGACTGACAATATACTGTTATGTACCATCTTTTCCGGACTCGGTATCGGCATTGGACTTGCTATTGTCATCCGGAGCGGTGCTTCCACCGGTGGTATGGATATCCCACCGCTGGTGCTGAATCATTTTTTCCGCATCCCGGTATCTGTAAGTCTGTATGTATTTGACTTTACAATTCTGATCTTCCAGGCAGCTTATAACCCGGTTGACAATGTACTCTACGGAATCATCCTTGTCATGATCTACACGATTGTACTCGACAAATTACTCGTCTTTGGCACAACACGTATCGAAGTGAAAGTCATGAGCAACGAACACGAAAAGATCCGTCAGGCAATCATTACAGAAATGGACCGCGGCGTGACAGCCCTGTCTGCCCGGAGCGGTTATATGGATGAGCCAACCCAGATGATCTTCAGGGTAATCTCCAACCGCGAGCTTCCACGGATTGAAAAGATCATCCGCGAGATTGATCCGGAAAGTTTCGTTGTTGTAAGCCATGTCAGTGAAGTGCGCGGACACGGCTTTTCATTAGAAAAAAAATATAAATAAAACTATTTCCGGTAATCGTGGAACTTCCTTAGCCGTTATTACTTATGCATTACTTATTCATTATTTCGTATAAATATTAATTTTTTTATAAGATGTGTTCTTGCCAATCTCTTGTTCTATCTATATAATAGAACAAGAGATTTTTACATTACATGTCACAGGAGGGAATCACGATATGCCAAAGAGAACAGATATTCACAAGGTACTAATCATCGGCTCCGGCCCGATCATCATCGGACAGGCGTGCGAGTTTGACTATTCCGGAACACAGGCGTGCAAAGCACTGCGTAAGCTGGGGTATGAAATCGTACTGGTAAACTCAAACCCGGCTACGATTATGACAGATCCGGAAACAGCCGATGTCACCTATATTGAACCTCTGAACGTAGACCGTTTGGAACAGATCATTGCCAAAGAGCGCCCGGATGCACTGCTTCCGAACCTTGGAGGACAGTCCGGACTGAACCTCTGCGCCGAACTTGCCAAAGAAGGGGTTTTGGACAAATATAATGTACAGGTTATCGGTGTACAGGTAGATGCCATTGAACGTGGTGAAGACCGTATCGAATTTAAGAAATCCATGGATGCACTGGGCATCGAAATGGCCAAAAGCCAGGTTGCTTACAGCGTAGAAGAAGGTCTTGCCATTGCAGATGAACTTGGTTATCCGGTTGTTCTTCGTCCGGCTTACACTATGGGAGGCGCCGGCGGCGGACTTGTTTATAACAAAGAAGAATTAAAAACCGTTATGGCACGAGGATTACAGGCAAGTCTTGTCGGACAGGTGCTTGTAGAAGAATCCATACTCGGCTGGGAAGAGCTGGAATTAGAGATCGTCCGTGATGCAGAAGGCAATATGATCACCGTCTGCTTTATTGAGAATATCGATCCTCTTGGTGTACATACAGGAGATTCCTTCTGTTCAGCTCCGATGCTGACGATTTCCGAAGAGTGTCAGAAACGTCTGCAGGAGCAGGCTTATAAAATTGTTGACTCCGTAGAAGTTATCGGTGGAACGAACGTACAGTTTGCACATGATCCGGTTTCCGACCGAATTGTCGTTATCGAGATCAACCCGCGTACTTCCCGTTCTTCAGCTCTTGCTTCCAAAGCTACCGGTTTCCCGATTGCACTTGTATCTGCAATGCTGGCTTCCGGATTAACTTTAAAAGATATTCCATGCGGTAAATACGGAACTCTGGATAAATATGTTCCGGACGGCGATTATGTTGTTATCAAATTTGCACGCTGGGCATTTGAAAAATTCAAAGGTGTAGAAGACAAACTCGGAACACAGATGCGTGCAGTCGGCGAAGTTATGAGTATCGGAAAGACTTACAAAGAAGCTTTCCAGAAAGCAATCCGCAGTCTCGAGACCGGACGCTACGGTCTTGGTTATGCCAAAGACTACAACAACATGAGCAAAGATCAGCTTCTGAAAATGCTCATTACACCATCCAGCGACCGTCATTTCATTATGTATGAAGCGCTCCGCAAAGGTGCTACAATTGAAGAGATCTATGATCTTACAAAAGTTAAAACATATTTCATTGAGCAGATGAAAGAACTGGTAGACGAAGAAGAAGCACTTGCTGCGAAGAAAGGAGCTCTTCCGGCAGATGATGCACTCGTTGCCGCAAAGAAACACGGTTTCTCAGATAAATATTTAAGCCAGATCCTGGAAGTTCCGGAAGACGATATCCGTAACCGCAGAATCGAACTTGGATGCGAAGAAGCATGGGAAGGCGTACACGTGAGTGGTACCGAAGACAGCGCTTACTACTACTCCACTTACAACGCTGAAGATAAGAATCCGGTAAATACAGATAAACCGAAGATTATGATCCTTGGCGGCGGTCCAAACCGTATCGGACAGGGTATCGAATTTGACTACTGCTGTGTACACGCAGCTTTAGCACTCAAGAAACTCGGCTTTGAGACAATTATCGTAAACTGTAACCCGGAAACAGTTTCTACAGATTATGATACTTCTGATAAATTATACTTTGAGCCACTGACACTGGAAGATGTATTAAGCATTTACAAAAAGGAAAAACCGGTTGGTGTTATTGCACAGTTTGGCGGACAGACACCGCTTAACCTGGCTGCTGATCTGGAAAGAAACGGTGTGAAGATCCTCGGAACTTCTCCATCTGTTATCGACCTTGCAGAAGACCGTGATCTTTTCCGCGAAATGATGGATAAACTTGAGATTCCTATGCCAGAATCCGGAATGGCTACTACTGTAGAAGAGGCACTTGCCATTGCTAAAGAAATCGGTTATCCGGTTATGGTTCGTCCTTCTTACGTTCTCGGTGGTCGCGGAATGGAAGTTGTATACGATGACGAAAGTCTGGAAGGATACATGAAAGCCGCTGTCGGCGTAACTCCGGATCGTCCAATCCTGATTGACCGTTTCCTGAACCACGCACTGGAATGTGAGGCAGATGCGATCAGCGACGGAAATCATGCATTTGTACCGGCTGTTATGGAGCACATTGAGCTTGCCGGTGTACACTCCGGAGACTCTGCATGTATTATCCCGTCCGTGCACATTTCCGAAGAAAATGTACAGACGATCAAAGAATACACACGCAAGATCGCAGAAGAGATGCATGTCAAAGGTCTTATGAACATGCAGTATGCAATTGAAAACGGAAAGGTTTATGTTCTGGAAGCGAACCCGCGTGCATCCCGTACTGTACCGCTTGTTTCAAAGGTTTGCAACATCCGTATGGTACCGCTTGCAACAGACATCATCACTTCCGAACTGACCGGACGCAAATCGCCGGTTGCTGACTTAAAAGAACAGAATATCCCGTATTTCGGAGTAAAAGAAGCAGTCTTCCCATTCAACATGTTCCAGGAAGTTGATCCGATCTTAGGACCTGAGATGCGTTCTACCGGTGAAGTTCTCGGACTTGCCGAAACTTACGGAGAAGCTTTCTACAAAGCACAGGAAGCAACACAGTCCAAGCTTCCGCTTTCCGGAACGGCACTGATTTCTGTAAACCGCAAAGACAAAGCTGAAGTTGTAGAGATTGCTCAGTCATTTGCTGATGATGGATTCAAACTGGTTGCTACCGGAAATACTTATGAGCTGATCAAGGAAGCCGGCATTGATGTTACACGCATCAACAAGCTTTCCGAAGGCGGTCGTCCGAACACGCTGGATGCGATCACCAATGGTCAGATCGACCTGATCGTCAACTCACCGGTCGGAAAAGACAGTGTAAATGATGACAGTTACCTGCGTAAAGCTGCGATCAAAGCAAAGATTCCTTACATGACAACCATTGCTGCTGCGAGAGCAACTGCAAAAGGAATCCGCTATGTGAAAGAACATGGAAATGGCGAAGTAAAATCCTTGCAGCAGCTACACAGCGAAATTACAGACAAATAAATTTTAAAGGAATCCGGTTTTAACCGGATTCCCTTTCATTCACAGAACATAAGGAGGAACTTCCATGAAATTTTGTGGAAAATGCGGCGCTCCTTGCGACGACGCATACAAACACTGCCCAGAGTGTGGAGCACCACTCTCTGATAGCGAGACAAATGCAGATCTTAACGATCACACAACAGATTCTACCAATAATGCTGAGCAGACTGACACTGGCAATAGCAATCATATGCATGAAAATCCGTTTATGACAGCTTACACTGCGCCGGAGGCTGCTTCTGCTGACTCCCCATCTGACACCGATACAAGCGAGAATTCTGAGGGAACTTCTTCAAATGCAGCTACTGAAAACGCAACTTCTCATTCTGACGAACATGTAAGCGAGAATACCTACACATACAGTTACTCAGATACTTCCAGTCAGACTGATAATACAACCGAAAATGAGAATGCGTACAGCTACACTCATTCTGCCAACGAAAAAGAGACAACTTTTGATAATAACGGCTATACCAATAATTACAATACCGATAATAATTACAATACCAACAATAATTATACGGGAAATAATGCATATAATGCCAACAATACTTATGGAAATACCGGTTATAATAACAATTTTCAGCAAAATTCTGTTATCACGCCACGAAACATTCCGCTTTGTGTAATCTTATCGATCGTAACGTGTGGAATTTACGGTATTTACTGGATGATCAAACTAAATGACGAGATCAATGCTCTTGCCGGTGAACCATATGCGACATCCGGCGGCATGGTATTTCTCTTATCCATTGTCACTTGTAACATTTATAACTTATACTGGATGTATAAAATGGGTGAGCGCACGGATCGTATTAACGGTATTCAGGGAAATTCCAACATTCTGTATCTGGTCATCGGGATTTTGGGATTTGGCATTGTCAACTACTGCCTGATGCAGGATGCGATCAATAAACAAGTCAGAGGTATGTAATTTGGTGATATTTTATCACGGTGATATGGTAATGTTTTAAAAAGGGGACGGGGATTTTCTAGAAAATCCCCGTCCCCTTTTTACTTTTACTTAATCTTTATCGTCACACTTGCTTTCTTACCGGTTCCATCCAGTGCCTGCGCAGTGATCTTCACTTTCTTATTTTGCCGCCGCACTCACCGAATGTAGGTTCATCCACTGATTTCTCTACCAGTTTTCGATTTCTTCGTCACTCAGTCTTAATTTCTCCATTCGTTTGACAAGTTCCTCATCCATGTGGTCAAAAAGATAATTTTTCCCACCATGATGGCGCTCGATGTATTCTTCCCGCAGCTCTTTTTTCATAATCTCGACTTCTTCATAAAACTCTCTGGAAGAAATCAGATTTGCGCCCTGACCAACAGTGACAACCTGCTCGATTCCATCGGAAGTCACTACCGTTACACGGTATTTTTTCGCCACTTCATGAACAACTTTTTCGATATACTGATCTGCGGTCTCCGCTTCCTTCGTAAATACAACATGAATGTTGTGGTATTTCTGGATTTCCAGATACGTACCTTCCACTTTGTATGCATCAAACACAAGGATCACTGTGCATTTTTTATATCCCTGATAATTGCACAGAATATCCATCAATCGGTCTCTCGCCGCTTCAATGCTGTCTTTAGCCAGCTCTTTCAGCTCGTCCCACGCAAAAATGACATTATAACCATCTACAAGCAAATATTCCGGTAAATGCTCCTGCGATTTTTTCTTTTTCACCGGTGTAGCAACCGTTCTTGTAGTATCCGATAATTTCCGTTCAATTTTTCCATACGTGCGGATGAAAATCTCTTCCAGTTCTTTCTCTTCTTCCCAGCTTCCATAACCGGCGCCCGGAGCCGTCTTCCCGACAAAATTGCTTCTTCTGCATGTATTGGAATATTTCTCGCCTGCCCCTGGATTCTGATTTCCGGCAGTTTTCAATTCTTTCTCTGCCATCTTTGCTTCTTCTGCCTGTCTCTCGGCAGCCTCTATCCGTGCAAGCTGGCTTTCTATATGCATATGCTCCGGCACTTCATCCCACGGCACATAATAGCCTGCTCCGTGCGAACAGAATACGGAACCTGTCGGATTTTCCATATCACGCTCCGCATCATAGCCAATTGCCTCTATAACTTCTTCTGCATTGTGACAAGGATGGTATCCGGAAAATACGCAAGCAAACCTTCCTTCTCCATGAGAATAAGCTGCAACTTCTCTCTGATAATCGCGCATGGTTGCCACCGGTGCCAGCCCTTTGATCCGTGTCCGATTGCCTTCCTGCTGCGGCGCCTCTGCCTCTGCTGCCAGTCTCTGCATATCATTCAGCGCTCTTCCTGTTACTGAAGCCGGAATCTCAAGTTCAAATGCATAATAAGGTTCCAACAGCACACTGTCCGCCTGCATCAGTCCCTGCCGGATCGCACGATAAGTAGACTGACGGAAATCACCGCCTTCCGTGTGCTTTAAATGTGCTTTTCCTGCCGCCAGCGTGATTTTCATATCTGTGATTGGCGCTCCAGTAAGGACGCCTCTGTGCTCTCTTTCTTCCAGATGTGCGAAAATAAGTCTCTGCCAGTTTCTGTCCAGATCATCCTCACTGCAAATCGTATCAAATGTAAGACCACTTCCTGGCTCGCCCGGTTCCATGATCAGATGCACTTCTGCATAATGGCGCAGTGGCTCATAATGTCCGACGCCTTCTACACGGTTCGTAATTGTCTCTTTATATACAATATTGCCTTCCCCAAATGTTACATCCACACCAAAGCGTTCTAAGATCAGCTCATGCAGAATCTGGATCTGCACTTCTCCCATCAGACATACGTGAATCTCCGACAGTTCTTCTTTCCATACAACACGAAGCAGGGGATCTTCCTCTTCTAACTGGCGCAGATTCCGGAGCATTTCCGATACATCGCATCCTTCCGGCAATAACACCTGATAAGTCAGTACCGGTTCCAGCACCGGCTCTACATTCTCCGCTTCCACTCCGAGACCTTCTCCCGGCTTTGTCATACTAAGACCTGTCACTGCACAAATTGTTCCAGCCGAAACTTCCGGAACTGCCTCAAACTTATCCCCTGAATAAATGCGGATCTGGTTCACCTTCTCTTCCCAGTGTTCACCATCTTCCGGATGATTTTCCAGAACTTCTTTGACTTTCAGTTTCCCGGATGTCACTTTCATATGTGTCAGACGATTTCCTTTATCATCTCTTGAAATCTTGTACACACGCGCGCCAAAATCTGCCGGTTCATCTGCATTCGTTTCCATATACTCTGCCAGCCCGTCCAGCAATTGCTGTACACCTTCGACTTTAAGCGCAGATCCAAAATAACACGGAAATACCTTTCTTTCCATGATCAGTCCAGCAATTGTCTCTTCCGTAAGTTTCTCTGCCTCCAGGTATTCTTCCAGCGCCCGGTCATCTCCCATTGCTGCATTTTCATAGAAAGAAGTATCTTTCTCTACATCAAATGCCATAATCTGGTCGTCCAGTCCATTTTTCAGTTCTTCCAGCAGGTGTTTCCTGTCTGTTCCTTCCTGATCCATCTTATTTACAAATAAAAATACCGGTACATTGTAGCGTTTCAGGAGGCTCCAGAGTGTCCTTGTATGTCCCTGGATCCCGTCTGCTCCGTTGATCACAAGAATCGCATAATCGAGGACCTGCAAAGTACGCTCCATCTCCGCTGAAAAATCCACATGTCCCGGTGTATCCAGCAACGTTACCTGCCACGGATCAAGCGGAAATACCGCCTGTTTGGAAAATATCGTAATTCCTCTGCTCCGCTCCAGTTCATGCGTATCCAGAAATGCATCTTTATGATCCACTCTTCCCAACGTTTTTAATTTGCCACTCAAATACAAAATACTTTCCGAAAGTGTTGTCTTTCCCGCATCAACATGCGCCAGTATTCCGATTGTAATATTTCTCATATTTCCTACACCTGTTTCTTCACTTTCTGTATTATAAATCCAGCTTCTTCCGCACCAGTTCCCTGCGTTTTTCATATTCACTGTAAAATGCATCCCCAGCGGCAAGTTCTGCCTGATATGGTGTCTGATAAAATGTCCGCAAAATGAAAACCTGCAAAATCTTTGCTTCTTCCGCACTTAAATCTGCCATTGCCGTCTCGCATTTTTTCAGAAAAGCATGCCAGGAAGTAATGTAATTTTCATATGCTTTGAGATTTGCAATGCCAAACCATTTTTTCACCTTAATCTTCGTTCGGTCCTTCTTCTGACATTCATGGATCTGCAAAAAATACTTAAATCCATCTTCTTCATAAAATCGTCCAAGCGGAAATAACCGGCAGATTCCCGGACGGAATGCATGAATCTTGCATCTGCCAGCTTCACTTAAGAATGGACAGCCTAACGTCCCGTCATCCATGTCAAGATGCGGCAGAATCATGCCATCCACAACTCCGAGCGCGATCTTTCCTTTCATTAATTCTTCAAATGTCTCACCCAGCCCGGCACTCATCTGCCAAACATCATAAGGATCCAGCACAATGGAATCACCCATACCACGGCAACACGCAGAACAGCCTTTGCAATCCTGACAATCTGCTTTTACCATGTCATTTGCCGTATATAAATTACCATCCGAGATTTCTTTCATATCTATGTTTCTTATCATTTTCTTATCCCCTATATGTTTTCGCTTTCTTTTGTCTGCCTGGAATCTTACGTTTTACATTATATCTGTGTAATAGAACATGAAAGCACTGTACTTCTTATAGGATAAACGATTGTAAGACTAAATGCCACCCCTTGTTTTACTTTGCAGAAAAATATGCCACATAATAGAAGTTTGTTTTTCAGTTAATAAAAAAATTCCAGAAATTAGCACTCGCCTCTTGACAGTGCTAATAATAGATGTTATAGTACAGTTAGAACAAAGGAAGAGAGATAAAAAGAAAGGGTCTTGATTCCAGATGTTCCTATGAGACAACAACACATCGGATTCTCCGACAGTGCTTAATTATATTTTATGAATGTCTTTTGAAAGGAGATATGACTTATGATGTTACCTAGTATTTTTGGAGAGAACTTATTGGACGATTTCTTTGATGATGATTGGAATGCATGGGGTTATAGTGACACAAGCCTTATGAACACAGATGTTAAGGAAAACGAAAAGGATTACGAACTGACGATGAGTATGCCGGGCGTACAGAAAGATAATGTAAAGGCTGAACTGAATGATGGTTATCTGACAATCAGCGCAAGCACAGATACGAACAACGATGAGAAAGATAAAGATGGACATTATATTCGTCGTGAACGTTACAGCGGTTCTTGCCAGAGAAGTTTCTATGTTGGCAAAGATGTCACAGAAGATGATATTAAGGCAAGTTTCGAAGATGGCACTTTGAAGATGACCATTCCGAAAAAAGAAGCTAAACCTGCTGTGGAAAGCAAAAAACAGATTGCCATCGAAGGATAATCTTATAATTAAACTTATAGTCGACAAGTTGCTCATAGCCGGAGTGAAAAGCTCCGGTAGCACATAATATAGATAGAGATTCAAGGAGGAATGACTTATGATGATGCCTAGTATTTTTAATGATAATTTATTTGATGATTTTTTCAGATTCCCATTTTATAATGACAAAGATGAACATCGTATGGAGAAGAAACTTTACGGACACAGAGCTCACAACTTAATGAAGACCGATATCCGCGAGAAAAAAGGCAGTTATGTTCTCGATATTGATCTTCCTGGATTTAAGAAAGATGAGCTTACCATTGAGTTAAATGATGGTTATTTGACGATTAGTGCCGCAAAAGGACTGGAGCAGGATAAGAAAGAAAA
>OLOC01001953.1_pt1 | contig 10511 bp, 3 predicted proteins | sample 1643111 | NCBI WGS metagenome assembly OLOC01 (sample SAMEA3136633, study PRJEB25190) | human gut metagenome
CTCCTTTTCCGCTTTTCTGATCATATATGACATGTAGTTCCTCCTGAATCTTCCTTTTTACATTTTTATTATAATTAGTCGATGTTTTTCTGTAAAGTCAGCATTCAAATAAAAAAATGCTGCCGGATCTGCTCCTCTCCAGAGAAATCCAGCAACATTTTCAACTATATTTCAGGGATGATCATGATTTATTTTTCGCTTCTGCGATGTTTCAGTCGAAGTGCCCAGAAAGCAAGTACAACATCAACAAACGCAAACAGGAACATCATTGCAGAGCCTGCGACTTTTGTTTCATCTGCAGTTTTTACACCATCTGTTTTCTGTGAACCAGATGTATTTCCTGCAGCATTTGTTCCATTAGAATTTGTTCCGTCAGAACCGGAAGCGCCGCCATTTCCACCATTATTTCCAGAATCCGCGTTTGTTACAGCCGGGGTCGGTGTATCTGTCGCATCCGGAGTTTCCGTTGCATTCGGCATTTCTGTTACCGCTGGTGTCGCAGTGGTATCCGGTGTTACACTTGGATTTGGTGCTTCGCTTGGCTTTGGTGCTCCACTCGGATTTGGTGCTTCACTCGGTTTCGGAGCTTCGCTCGGCTTTGGTGCCTCACTTGGTTTCGGAGCTTCGCTTGGCTTTGGTGCCTCACTTGGTTTCGGAGCTTCACTTGGTGCCGGAATCACATCACTTGCACTTCCAAAGCAGAAATCCATACCGGACCACGGAATCACAAATCCATGAGACCAGTATTCTCTTCCCCCAAGGCTCGGGCACATATTACTTTCATCCCAATAATTGAATGACGAAGTAAATGTCATTGTCTGTGTATATGTTTTTCCCGTTTCCGGATCTGTAAATGTCACATCTTTTGTAATAGATACTGTGTATTCAATCGGGCAGGCATATGTCCCTGTCGGAAAGACTCCTGCAATGTGGATCTGTCCCTGTCCCATAACGATTACTCCCACATAATCCGGAGAAACTGTAATGTTTCCAAGATCTCCTTCATCAAAGACTACTGTCTGAGTTAAAGTTTTATCTCCAACCGTCAATGAAGCAGATGCCACTCTTGACAAGTCAATATGACTGACTGTACCTGAAACAGCAAGACCCGTTTCTTCTGCCGCTGTACCAGCCTCTTCTGCTGCAAGTACTTTTTCACTTTCTTCCGGTGTCTCCTCCGGGTCAATCGTATTCTCTGTTACATCTGTTTCTTCTGCATCTTTTTCAACATCTTCACTGCCAGCTTCTGATTCAGAATCCTCTGCTGTATCCTGTTCTTCAGAATCCGTTTCTTCCGAACTTTTTTCTTCGTCCGCTTTTGTTTCCTCTTCGTCAGTATTTTTTTCTTCAGAATCTGTATCTGTACTTTCCTGTGCATTTTCGTCAGAAGCTGTGGTTTCCTGTTCCGTAGGATATTCGTCAGAAGCCATGGCAATGCTTGCGCCCTGCATGATCATTGCAGCACCAACAAGGCATACGGCAACCTTTTTCCATCCCAGCCATTTTCTATACATTTCTTTCTTCCTCCTCGTTTTCAGAGGCAGCACCCGGCTGCCCCTGACACATAAATGGATTTTATTTCTTATTTAACTTTAACCTTTGATGATCTGCTGCTCCAGGATGACCAGATTTCCCTGCCGTTTACGGCCTTGCAGCTGCGTACACGAACGTAATAATTCTTTTTGCCTGTAAGTCCCTTCAGAACAGTCTTTCCAATCTTATTATTCGTGATTGTTACAGTTTTTGTGGACTTACCTTTAAACTTTTTACTCTGGCTGTACTGTACAACATACTTCGTTGCCTGTCCGTCACGTTTCCAGCTTACATTCAATGTTCCCTTTGCACCTTTTTTAACAGAAGGTTTTTTCAATGTCTTAAGCTTGATCGTAAAGGCTGCCTTGCCTGCGTATTTTGCAAATTTGCCCTTGCCTTTAACGATCACGGTTGCGTAGCCGACCTTTTTATTATTTTTATAAGTTACTTTATAATACTTGCTGCTTACTTTCTTTCTTCCGTTATACACAGTAACCTTTGGTTTTGCATTCTTTCCATTATATACATAAGATGTTTTGGAAAGTTTCAGTCGCAACTTTTTCGTATAAGTTGTAAAGTTGCTGATTAATTTAATATTTCCATTTGCATCTGTACTTACAGAAATATTATATCCTGCCGGAGTTCCAACTGCCTTGCCGGTATACTGAATTCGTTTTCCGGCTGCATTCCTGTCAAGACCCGAAACGGTTGCTTTCCAGTTATTTGCTTCTGTCAGAGTTACTCTCTTGCCTGTTGTCTTTCCATTTGCATAGATTTCAACAACCAGCTGAGCCGGACGGGAGTCTACCACATTATCCAGATCATTCCATGCATTCTGAACAGTCACATTCATTTTCTGTACATTATGCGCGTACTCTGCTTTATATCCCTCTAAAGCATTACCGGTTACTTTTACGGTATATCCGGAAACAGCATACGCGATCACACTATAAGCGATTTCTTTTCCAGCTTTATATTTCGGAAGATTTGACCAGGTCTTTGTCCATTCTTTATTTGACTCAATAACTACTTTGTCACCAAGTGCAGTTCCGTCTGCATAAAGCTGAACAAGTGTATCTGTCGGACGGATTCCATCCTGGTTATTTGCGTCATTCCATGATACTCTTGCGCTGACATTTACCACTGCCGGAATATGTTTATAAGTGAGTACAAGACCTTTTTCATCAAGAATATCTCCAGCTACAGAAACATCATATCCATCTGCCTCTGTACCTTTTACTTCATATTTGATTCTTGTTCCGTCTTTCTTCACATCTACAGATGCAAATTTTGCTGTCCAGTTGTTCTCTGCATTCAGAGTCACTTTGTTTCCTGTTGCTTCTCCGTTTGCATAAAGTTCTGCTTCTACTGCTTCGATACGCGTTCCATCCTGATTCTCTGCATCATCCCATGTTACAGAAACCGGAATCTCAACAGATGTTGACACGTGAGATGCTTTAAATACAAATCCACTTGCTGCATCACCGCTCGTTGTTACAGTATATTGATCTTCTTCTGTTGGAATGTCACTTACTTCTACTGTATAAGTAAGTGCTTTTCCGGCTTTTTTCTCCGGAAGATCTTCCCAGGTTTTCGTCCAGTTGCTGCCAGCATTCACAGTAATAGCATCACCAACATTTTCGCCATCTGCTTTCAGCTGGAAGCTTACAGACTTCGGACGGATTCCATCTTTATCATCTGCATCATCCCATGTTACAGATGCTGTGACGGATGTTTTTGCGATTTCATGTGAATAAGTAACAACGAATCCGTCATCCGCACTACCTGTTACTTTTGCAGTATAGTCTTCTGGGGCATCTGCTGTTACACGATATACAATATTTGTTCCTTCTTCATCTTCTGCAAGAAGCTGTTTCCATTCATATGTCCAATTGTTGTCTGCATTCAGTTCTACAGGGTCACCTGTCGGTTGTCCATTTGCAGTCAACTGAACAGTTGTTTTTTCAGGACGACTGCCATCCTGGTTGTCACTGTCATTCCATTCTGTTGTCAGAGAGACATTTCTACTTGGAACTACCGTAACCTGTATCGGATCAGATGTGACACCATTCCATGTTGCAGCTACACCAACGTTTCCTTTTTTAATACCTGTAACTCCACCTTTGTCGTCTACAGTTGCAATTGCTGTATTGTAGCTCTGCCATGTGATTTCAGGATTTTCTACATATGCAGAACCATCCCATGCTTTTGCTTCAATCGTCGCTGTATCACCCTGTACTACGCTCAGCTTATCTGCCGGAGTAAGAACCAGTCTTGCGTCAGATGTTACTTCTACATTGCAGGTTGCTGCAGGCTCAAACGGATAGCACTTGATCGTAATTGTCGTTTTTCCAGGAGAAACAGCAGTAAGGTGCAGTAATCTTCCATCTTTCTCATCTGCTTCTGCTGTAACAATGCTGGTGTCTCCATCAACCATTTCAAGTTTGGAAAGCTTCGGATTGCTCTTATTAGCCCAGTAATCGCTTCCCAGTTCTGTTCCATCTGCTTTAATATAAGTACCCATGATGGTTGCTGTATCAGCTTCACCCATCTTCATAGATACGGAAGATTTATCCAGATACAGTCCGGCTTCACCATTAACTTTAATTGCAATGGTCTGCCATACACCACAAAGCTGTTTATTTCCAGCTGCCACATAATATTTATGACTCAGATAGATATATCCACTGCTTGGAGTCCTTCCTGTAACACTTACTTTGGCACCTTCAGTACTTACAATATCAATGTTATCTTTACCGTTTCCATAGAACTGAGCATTCAGACTTCCATGACCATTTTCATGATAACCGATCTTCCATGTATCTGTAACGTCTTCACCTTTACTGTTTGTCTTGCTTTCACCTTTCGTTCCTGCAATTTCTACCGGATCGCCGTTTACAACAACATTCTGATTTTCGGTTACGTTTACTGTGATATCTTTTACTTTTATTCCTTTGTAGCTTACTGTTACCGTTGTACTTGCTGTTATTTCACCTTCTGCAAGATTGCAGGCAGTAATAACACCAGCAGAATCTACAGTTGCAACAGTTTCATCGTTGGATTTCCAAGTTACATCAGAGGACGGATTATATCCTTCTCCAGTAGAACCTTTGGAATATTTCCCCATATTCTGAATTGTCCATACGATTTCCTGTTTACTTCCCTGAGGCATAGTTACTTCATTCTGCGCGTCAGATAAATACAGACCATCGTATACAACATTTACAGTTGCACTCTGTGTATAAGTTTTGCCATTGTCAGCTGTCCAGGATGCTCTTACTGTTGTTGTACCTTCGCTGACACCTGTGATCTTACCTCCGCTTACTGTTGCAATCTCATCATCATCGCTTGTCCATGTGATTTCAGGATTTTTTACAGTAGTGCCATTAGAGGTTGCTGTTGTTTTAATTGTGGCAGTTCCTGTTTTCTTGATGTTATATTCTGAAGCATCAAAAGCAAGGCTTCCTGATCCTTTAACAATAATCTTAACTGTATCCGTTGTGCTTGAACTTTCACATTCCGCTGTTACTGTAGCTTCTCCTGCTGATTTAGCTATTACAATACCATCGGAGTCAACCGTTGCAACGGTTGGCTTATCAATCCTCCAGAAAATTAATCCAGCAGTCGCTGCCTCACCAGTTTCACCACTACCATCAATTAATTTGTATTTAATTGCTTTTGTTTTTGCATCATCTTCTTCATCAAGAGACAGTTCAACCGTTTTAGTTTTTCCATCGCTTCCAACTGACTCGTCAATGTAAAATCCCTTAACAAACACACGAAAACTAGTTGTCAATGGAGTTCCTATTGGATTTCCTTCTTCATCAGTTTCCTGATAGGTACCAGTCATTGTAACTCCACCAACTTTATAAGCTTTCAACTGAACCCTGTCTGAATTCACCTGATAAACTTTTACAATGCTATCATCGCTACTTGTCCATTTAATCTTTGAACAGTCGATCTTCTTTTTATCTTTTACACCAACAAGATAAACATGCAGTGGTGTTCCGCCATTATCAAATGCTTTTTTAAATACAACATTTCCATCTTTCATAAAGCCAGTTGTATCAGATGAAACAGAACTTATAGTAATGCTGTCCTCTGGAGCATTTACGGGACGTACAAACTTATCTGATATGCTATCTCCTGGCGATGCTGTATATTTGCTTGATGATGGTGTGGTTTCACCTACCATCTCACCAAAGTCAATAACAAATCTATGCACAATAAGTCCTGTATCTGACCACACTTTCCAACTCACATCACAGTCTTCCAGTCCTTTTGCCTCAGCAGGGCACTTATAAGTAATTCCTGTGGTCCTACCCCACAAGCTTTCTTCATTTGTTGTAGTCTTGCTTGTCAATGAAGGAGTAGTTGCTGTTCCATGTAATGTAAAGGACTTATTCATATCTGTCGTATCTGCTGCTTGCGTAACCGTAACAGTAAATGAATTAGTAATAGTTCCTACCTTGTCCTTATAATATTTTCCAGGTGTCCATGTAGATCTGATAGTTGTTGTACCCTCACTAATACCCTGAACCCACATACCAGTTGTATACGGACCATAGGATGAGCCAGAAACAACTTTCGCAATGTTTTCATTATCGCTGGACCATGTTACTCCGTAAATAGTATTGCTCTGGTTGCCACTAACTGCTGTCCATCTAGCCTTCGTAACCTCTGTATATGTCGAAGATGTAGAGGTATATACCGACTGATAAATCATTCCTCTTTGGTCTCCAACATTGAGCGTTATAGTACTTCCATTTGCAGGATAAGTTCCTACTGCATATCTGACATATCCCTGCGAGTCATACAAATGCGTATAACTGTACTGCTGTCCTCCTGCAATATCAACCTTACCATGTCCAACTCGGCGTCCTTCAGAATCTGTAGTGTCATCTTCAGGATGAATGTTTTCGTTTCCATTAGCAGTAAAAGTTTCAACAGCCTCTGTGCCATCAGAAAATGTTGCGTCATTACTTCCGTCAGAGAACACATCTACTCCAGCTTCATCTTCCTGCTCTTCTTCAACAGTAACATCTGAATCCATATCTTCGTTGCTGTCTTCAGACACCTCTAGATCTGCTGATGTATCTTCATCTTCAGCAATTTCCAGGTCACTTTCTGCACTGGCATCTTCATCAGAACTTTCATCCGAAACGACCGCCTCCGGTTCGCTGGAAAAATCATCTGCATAAACAACCATACAGCCCTGAACCATAAGGGCTACAACCAGCATCCATGCCAGTGTGCGCTTCAGACCCGAGTGTAATTTTTTACTCATTCCTTTTCTCCTTCTTTCTTATTTAAATTTACAGTTCCATCTGTTTTCTGTTTACAGAACCTGATTTATTCTGCAATTGAACTCTTTTTCTTCAATTCCTTCGACAATTCAATACGATTCGTCTTAAAATGGAAGAATGGTCTTTCATCAATTGCCAATATTTCAACTGGAAACATATACGGTTCCAGACAAAACTGTACAGCCTCAGTAATGTCCTCAACGGTATAACCGTTTTCAAGGACAACATAAAGATACGGAACAAAATATCCATCATGATCCTCATCTTCAATCAAAACAAAAAATTCATCTTTGATGCCTTTGATTTTTGCATCTGCAAGTCGATTTTCCATTGGAAGAACTGCAAGTTCTCCCCCGCCAAAACGATGTGCAGCTCCACGATTTAATACATAGAACACTCCATCTTCATCTACATATCCGATGTCTCCGGTATGCAGCCAGATTTTTCCATCTGCATGCGTCTGAAGTGTTTTGGCCGTTGCACTCCTACGATCATAGCCCAGCATATTTCCCGGTCCTGATGTACAAATCTCACCCATTTCGTTATATCCAAGTTCTTCCTGCGTTCCCGGCTTGAATACTCCCATATCATTCAATGGCATTGGTACACCAACATTTCCGTTATGAATTGCTTTGGGCGCCATCTGAAATGTCAGATTAGAGCCGCCTTCGCTACTTCCATATCCAACCGTAAAACGTGCTTTGCAGTTGTGTTTTTCAAGAAAACTCTGCACGCGGTCAAGCTGATTATTATTTACCGCCTCACATCCGGCACCTGCTGCCAGAAGATGTGACATATCATAATCATCCGGAACTCGTCCATTTCGCATGATCATTTCAATAAACATTGGAATCATCGGCCATCCATTCGGGCGATAACGCATCATTTCCAAATCAACATCCTCCGGATCCACAAATGGATTCATAATCAAGAGTTTATTGGAAGATAACGGAAGCAATACCATCGAAACGACAACTGCAACCAATGCAGGCGGCAGACAGGTAACCATCCAGGTTGGGCGAAAATCATCTGAACCACCATAAAAATTCATCTGACAGATAGTTCCAAGAATACTGTTTGCACAGTGAATCACTTGCTTGGATGGTCCGGTTGAACCACTTGTGTACGCACGAAACAGTGGTCTTGAAAGATCTTTTTCCACTTCTACTTTACCCACGTAATATTCACCTAAACTGAGGAACTTATCCCAATTCATAATGCAGTCACCTGCAGCTGTAACCCGCGGATAATATTCATCCAGTGATGCCTTTATGTAATCCGGAAGTGTCTTCGGATCCCCGTAATACATCGGGTCAAGAAGAATAATTTTCTTCACTCCTGCATTCTCGCAATAAGCTTTCATCTCTTTCTTAGAAAGAAAATCATGCGCGAAAATTGCTTTTGCATCCGCTTTACTGACAGCCTCTACATTCTCCAGAAGTGTGTTATCTCTGCAAAGCAGGGATGCTCCAATTTTTTCTGCTGCCAGTAAGAGATAGATAAAGTTCGGTACAAGTCGGAAAAATACCGGTATCTGATCTCCTTCACCAAATCCCATTGCCTTTAACGATTTTGCACACTTTTCTGATTCTTCAAAAACCGTTTTCCAGGTGATGTCCTCTCCATAATAATGGATTGCAGCCACATCCATTCCCGGACAATGGCATTCCAGATATTCCCACACAGTACAATCCGGTTTCTGGATCATCCGCAGCATCATTTCCGGATAATATTGCATCCAGCGCCGCTCCTCGCTCGGCTTCTTATCACAATTCACTCTCACACCCTCCTCATATTTTTCTTTCTCCTCAAAACGCAAGTCGCATTAAAGCTACTTATACATTCTTAGATTCTACTATCCAATGAGTGTACTTACTTTCTACTAAAGTATGAGGTTTTCGTCGGTTATTTTCGAAATTCAAAAAGGGTCTGGCATTGTTCGCCAGACCCTTTTGGGTTAAGTCCTATCTTATTTTACTTTCAGACCTTTTTTGTTGTATCCGCTGTAGATATTTTTCTTTCCTACCGTGCGGTAAGCTCTTACTGTATAAGTATACTTCTTACCTTTAGATAACTTCTTGTCTGTGAAGGAAGTTATATTTCCTTTGGTAATTTTCTTGACAATCTGCCATCTTCCGTTGTTTGTCTTGCGGTAAACAACATATCCACTTGCTCCGTTTACTTTCTTCCAGGAAAGAGTTGCCTTCTTTGCAGAAGTTCTCTTTGCTTTACGAAGTGACGGTGCACTTAAGGCAGCTTTGCCTGTTATACCTTTCTTGTCATAAGAACTCCAAACTGTACCAGATTTGGTATTCTTGTATGCTTTTACCGTATAAGTATAGCTCTTACCTGTTTCCAGTTTCTTATGAACATAGGTTGTACTCTTGGTATTTCCAAGTGCTTTCCACTGTCCGTTGACTTTTACATATACACGGTATCCATCAGCACCGTTCACCTTACTCCAGTTCAATTTCAGAGCATTGTATCCTGCGGAAACGACCTTTCCAAGCTTCGGTGTTGCGAGCTTGATCTGCTGAACTGGTTTCTGGGTTGGTGCAGCGGTTGCAGTTACGGTCGGTGTTGGAGTAGCGGTTGGCTGCTCTGGATCTTTCAGTCCTGCTGCATACAATGCTGATACAACACTGTCTACAGAAAGCGGCTGAAGAGCATTTGGATCGTCACATACTTTCAATTTAGTAATAGACAGAATATGATCTCCTGTATTTTGGATTGTGATTGTCTGCACACCTTCTACACCTTTGTTCTTAATTGTATAGAACATATCCGTTGTAGAAACTTCTTTAGTTCCTATTTTGGTAATTGAACAGGTCGTATTTCCATTTACTCCCTTTAATCCCAGCTGAACTTCTCTTGCTGTTTTAAATGACAATGTAAGTGAAGCATTTTTCGCAAGGTATACTTCATTTTTAGGTCCATTTTCATAAAGTGCTTTCTGGTCAGCTGCACTAATCTGATCATTGACTGTAATCATCGCACTTGCGACTGTACCATCTTTTGTCAGATCTTTATATACCTGTTCTCCTACAGCATAAACTTTTCTTCCATCTGTACCATATTCACTTGCATCAACAACTGTTCCAAACTGTAAATCTCTTACTTCCAAGAATGACGGACTATATTCATCATCGTTCTTATAAACGTTGCTGTCGCTCAGTGTATTGTACACTTTAAATCCATCCAGTTTGACTGGTTTATTGTTCATAGAATGAGTAATCGTTACAGTATACGTGCTATGATCCAGATCAGTTACTGAAAATACAGGGACATTATAACCTGTAGTTGCTTTCGCCTGATCACCGGACATCTTTGTATCGACAATTGCCAACTGTTTTATGCCAGATGCATCTGCAATTTTGATTGTCAAAGATCCCGTATCAGTTGTCGTATTTGCATAAATATCTACACCTGTTCCGGTGAACGTAAAGGTTGCTGTATGGCCCTTTGACTCACTTGTAGCCTCTGAGCTCGGATTTTTTTTATCCTCATTATCCTCAGATGTTGTAGCTGCATATGCTCCATCATACCCATAATTGTTAATATCTTTACCTAGTATCGCAGTATTCTGAGATACAGTTCCCTTAGACCCTGCTGAAAATCCGCTAGTTTCTGCAAATCCTTCTTCATAATACACAGTACTTGCCGGATAAATAT
>OLOC01001967.1_pt1 | contig 10434 bp, 9 predicted proteins | sample 1643111 | NCBI WGS metagenome assembly OLOC01 (sample SAMEA3136633, study PRJEB25190) | human gut metagenome
GAGCCGTAAGGTATGATTCGGTGAGATTCCGAAGCCGACAGTATAGTCTGGATGAGAGAAGAAGACGGTACATATAGTTTTAGTTATGAATGCGGTATCGAGGCTCTGAGATGGTAGACCATTTCAGAGCTTATTTACTTTCGCAGATAATTAGTCATGAAGTTGTGATTAAAGTACCAGTGAACAAAACCCCTGTAGATCATCTGCAGGGGGTTTGTTCTAAGTTCAAGTCGAATGTCCGTGAGACAAATTTGCTATTACTCATCACCAGAAGGGGTGGGAGTCTTCTCGACTGAGATAAAAAGAAAGAAGGAATGTATGTGACAGATCAGGATTATATGAAACGTGCAATAGAACTTGCAAAAAAAGGAGAAGGATGGACGAATCCTAATCCGATGGTCGGAGCGGTCATCGTAAAGGATGGACGTATTATCGGCGAAGGCTATCATGCCAGATGCGGAGAGTTGCATGCGGAACGAAATGCAATTGCTTCTCTCACTGAATCAGCCGAAGGGGCAACGCTGTACGTTACATTGGAACCATGTTGTCATTATGGAAAGACGCCGCCGTGTACGGAAGCAATTTTAGAGCAGAAGATAAAAAAAGTAGTGATTGGATCCAGAGACCCAAATCCGAAAGTGGCAGGAAAGGGAGCGAAGATATTAAGAGATGCCGGTGTAGCGGTTGTGGAAGATTTTATGAGAGACAAATGTGATGAATTAAATCCAATATTTTTTCATTATATAACGACCAAAACACCATATGTAGTTATGAAGTATGCAATGACGTTGGATGGAAAAATTGCAACAAAGACAGGAGCTTCAAAATGGATCACCCAAGAAGCCGCACGCAGAGAAGTACAGTATATGCGTCATCGGTATATGGGAATCATGGTTGGGATAGGAACGGTACTTGCTGATGATCCAATGTTGAATGTCCGGGTAGAAGGGCTTAAAAGTCCGGTCAGGATTATCTGTGACAGTAAGTTAAGAATTCCACTGGACAGCCAGATCGTAAAAAGTGCGAGGGAGTACCGGACGATTGTAGCCTATGCAGATCTGGAGAATGTAGAGAAGAAAAAAGAAATTTTGCAGACAATGGGAGTGGAAACCGTATTTTGTCCAGATATGAAAAAACATGTTAATCTGAAGCATTTGATGGAGTATCTGGGAAAAGAAAATATCGACAGCATTTTACTGGAAGGTGGAGGAACTTTAAATGACAGTGCATTACGGGCCGGAGTTGTCCAGGAGGTGCAGGCATTTATTGCACCAAAAATCTTTGGCGGAGCAGGAAGCCGGACTCCGGTGGATGGAATTGGGATAGAGCTTCCGTCTCAGGCAGCGGTACTAAAGTTCAAAGATATCTGCCAGATTGGAGAAGACCTAAAAATTACCTGTCAGGTCTTAAGAAAAGAACAGGAGGAATTATGTTTACAGGAATTGTAGAAGAAGTGGGAAAAGTCCGTTATATTCAGTTGAATGGGAATTCAGGGGTATTGGCGGTGAAGGCAGCAAAAGTACTGGAAGGTACGAAAATCGGAGACAGTATTGCGGTAAATGGAGTATGTCTGACAGTCACTTCCCTGCAGCCTGACGGATTTACGGCAGATGTCATGGCAGAGACGATCAGAAGGAGCAGTCTTGGAAATTGTAAGATTGGAAGTTATGTAAATCTTGAACGGGCAATGGCAGCGGATGGAAGATTCGGAGGCCATATTGTGAGCGGCCATATTGACGGAACAGGAGTTATCAGGTCAATGATCCAAGAGGAAAATGCAGTCTGGGTATCCATTAAAACTTCACAGCGGATATTAGATCTGATCGTGGAAAAGGGGTCTGTCTGCATCGATGGAATCAGCCTGACGGTTGCGAAGGTAGACGATGAAGGGTTTCAGGTATCAGTCATTCCACATACAGGGGAAGAGACGATACTTCTGAAAAAAGCATCCGGAGATCTTGTGAATCTGGAAAATGACATAATCGGAAAATATGTAGAAAAATTAATGGGGATTGGAAAAAAAGAAGAGTCCAAATTGGAACATGAGAAAAAGACAGGAATTACAATGGAGTTTCTGGAAGAATTTGGATTTTAAATATACAGCAACAGAAAAAGAATAACGGAGGAAGAAAAGATGGAACAAAAGTATCAATATAATACAGTAGAAGAGGCAATCCGGGATTTACAAGATGGAAAGATCATTCTTGTTACAGATGACCCGGACAGAGAAAATGAAGGAGACATGATCTGTGCTGCTCAGTTTGCGACCCAGGAAAATATTAATTTTATGGCAACGCATGCAAAGGGGCTGATCTGTACGCCGATGAGCGCAGAACTGGCAGCAAAGCTTAATTTTCCACAGATGGTTTCAGAAAATACCGATAATCATGAAACAGCATTTACGGTATCGATTGATCACGTAGATACAACAACCGGTATATCGGCAGCAGAACGTGCATATACGATGATGAAATGTGTGGATGATACATCAAGACCAGAAGATTTCAGAAGACCGGGCCATGTATTCCCGTTGGTGGCAAAAAAAGGCGGTGTACTTGTGCGTAACGGTCACACAGAGGCAACGACAGATCTTGTAAGACTGGCGGGGCTGAAAGAATGTGGCGTATGTTGTGAAATCATGAAAGAAGACGGAACGATGATGCGTACATCAGAACTCTGGGAGCTGGCTCGTAAGTATCATCTTACATTTATCACAATCAAAGATTTGCAGGATTATTTAAGAATTCATGAAAAGCATGTAAAAGAAGAGGCGGTGGCAGATCTTCCAACACAGTATGGAGAATTTAAGATTCATGGATATGTGAATGACATTACAGGAGAGCATCATCTTGCTTTGGTAAAAGGAGAAATCGGGGAGGGAGAAAATGTACTTTGCAGAGTCCATTCAGAATGCCTGACCGGAGATGCTTTTGGTTCTCTTCGCTGTGACTGCGGATTGCAGCTTCAGACGGCAATGCGCCAGGTGGAGGAAGAGGGAAGAGGAATCATTCTCTACATGAGACAGGAGGGAAGAGGAATCGGACTGATCAATAAGATCAAAGCATATGAACTTCAGGAACGTGGATATGATACAGTCGAGGCGAATGTTCAATTGGGATTTGCCCCAGATCTCAGAGAGTACTGGGTCGGAGCTCAGATTTTATCAGACCTGGGCGTGAAATCCTTAAGACTTCTTACCAATAACCCGGATAAAGTCTATGGGCTTCAGGATTTCGGACTGGAAATTAAGGAAAGAGTACCATTAGAGATCCAGCCACAAAAATATGATCTGAATTATATGAAAACAAAACAGGAAAAAATGGGACACATTTTCAAAGAAATACAATTATAAAAAAGAATGCAGGAGGAAGAAGAACATGAAACAGATTCAGGTAATTGAAGGAAAAGTAGTAGCACCAGAGGGAATGAAAGTCGGAATCGTAGCAGCCAGATTTAATGAAATTATTGTCAATAAGTTATTAGGCGGAGCTGTTGACGGACTTGTGAGACATGGTGTAGAAGAAGAAAATATTACAGCAGCATGGGTGCCGGGAGCATTTGAAATACCAATCACAGCGCAGAAAATGGCGCAGTCAGGAAAGTACGATGCAGTCATCTGTGTAGGTGCAGTTATTCGTGGAGATACATCTCATTATGATCTGGTGTGTAACGAATCAGCAAAAGGAATTGCACAGATCGAGCTTGCAACAGGTATTCCTGTTTTATTTGGAATCATTACAACAGAAAATATTGAACAGGCAATTGCACGTGCCGGAAGTAAAGCTGGCAATAAAGGTTATGATTGCGCGTTATCAGCAATTGAGATGGTGAATCTGATAAAACAGTTATAAAATTTGACTTTTATTCTTATACAAAGTAAAATAAACTATGTATGTCTTTTTAAAGATGTACATAGTTTATTTGTTTATTGGAGAATGAAAATGTTTGAAAAGAATAAAGAAAAAATGAAGGAAAAAATGGAGCCGGATAAAGTGCTTCGTTTTGCGATTGTTGCGGTAATCCTCTTGTTTTTAATCGGTGCGCTGATTATTGGAACACGAATGATGAATCCGCGAGTGGATGCGACAGAAGGAGTAAAGAAACTGACAGAACTGGAAGATGCCAATGTTCAGAAGATTGATGCCAAGATTCAGGAATTAGAGCAGACAGAAGCAGATGAGGCGGCAGCGTGGAAAGCAAAGTCTGCAAAAGAAAAAATGGATGGCTGCATTGTGCTTGGCGACAGTACTGCACTTGGCTTCAGACAGAATGACATCTTGAGTAAGTCGCAGGTGAAGTCAAAGGATGGAGCAACGGTCAGCGATGCGGAAGGTTCCGGATTAAATGAGCTATTGACAGCCGTAACAGAAGCAGAGACTGCACCACAGAAGCTTATCCTCTGTATCGGAAGAGGAGATGTAGCAGTCAGTGGAGAGACAGCGGATGCATTTGCAGCGAATTACAAAAGCTTTGTTGAGCAGGTGAAAGCAGCATTGCCGGATACGAAAGTTTATGTATGCAGTATCCCGGCATACCTGTCACTGACAAGTACAGGTGATGCGACAGGTTCAGCCGATTCAGATACCGATTCAGATACTGATTCAGATTCAGATGCTAAAGATACAACTGACAACTCGGATTTTAAGAGCAGTACAGATTCTAAGAGCAGCACAGATTCTAAGAGCAATAGTGATAGTGATACATCATCAGATGATAGTAGTTCGTCCAAGATGAGTACCGCGCTGGATGTAACTTCATACAATGAAGCTTTGAAGGCTCTTTGTAAGGAAGAAAAAGTGAAATATGTAGACACAACAGATCTTACGGACGCTTCTTATTATGGGGAGGACGGAAGTACAATGACAAAAGCCTATTATGAGGCTTGTATTAATAAAATTCTGGAGGCAGCGTTTAGAAATTATGTTATTCAATAGTATCGCATTTATATGTGTATTTTTACCAGTTATTTTCATATTGTATTATCTGCTTCCGGGAAAGATAAAAGACATTGCCCTGGTTGCAGGGGGAGCAGTTTTTTTTGCATGGGGAGCCCCGGTCAATCTGGTCGTTCTGGCATTTTTTATATTGTTTAATTATGCTGTAGGAATTCAGATGGAAGGCTACATGCGAAGAAGAAGGAGTACGGAGCAGTTATTTGCTGGAAGCATACTGATCAATATTATAGTATATGTGTTCTTTGCATTTATCGGACAACGCGTGGGCTTTATTTCGGAAGTGCCGGTCGGAATAGGAATCTGCATCTTACAGGTGCTTTCTTATCTGATTGAGATTCACCGGGGAAATGTAAAAGCTCAGAAAAGTATTCTGGATTTTGCAGTTTACATAGCAATGTTTCCGTTGTTCCTGGCAGGACCGGTCGTAAAATATCCGCAGATCCGAAAGGAATTAAAGACTCGCAAATTGTCCTGGGCAAAGGCTGGCGAAGGAATTGTTTTATTTGTATGTGGTTTTGCAAAGAAAGTTATCATTGCAGATTACCTGGCAGATTCATTCACCAAGATCATGTCTTTGAAGGCAGGCGAGTTGTCTGTGTTTGGTGCATGGCTGGGATGTGCAACCTTCATGTTCCAGATTTACTTTGCGTTCAGTGGATATTGTGATATGGCAGTGGGACTTTGCAGAATGCTTGGATTTGATGTGAAGAAAAATTTCCGCTATCCATATGTAGCACGTAACATAACAACATTTGTACGACGTTTTAACAGCTCTGTTTTTGCATGGTTCTGGGATTACATCTGTGAACCACTCTGGGGCGGCTGGCTTGGAACACTTGTATCCGGAATTCTGATGGGACTTTGGTATGCAGGTATGTGGAAGAATGCACCGTGGCAGGTAACGGTCACAGGTGGATTGCTCTGGGGTATCTACCTTGCATTCTGGCAGATCGTGGAGCGTTATGCACTGCCATTTTTAAAGAGATTACCACCTGTGCTTGGACAGATTTATACATGGTTTTTTACAGCACTTGGCTGGGTATTTTTCTTCGGTAAAACACCGGCAGCGTCATTTGGTTATCTGAAAGTGATGTTTGGATTTGGCGGAGGCGATGTGGTTGGTATCATGGGAAGATATCTTTTCCTTGGAAATGTGTTCGTTCTTGTAGTGGCATTTCTTGCAAGCACACCACTTCCGAATCTTATCTGGAAGAAGATTCTGGTATTTGGAAAGAAAGATAAAAAAGAAAAGAATAAAAAACGTCTGGAGAGAGGCAGAAGTACAGTATTTGTATTCGCAGCCGTGATCATGATCCTGTGTCTTGTGAATGTGACAGGAGCAGGAAGGACATTTTTCAAAGAGACGGTGAAAGATACCCAGGCGAAACTGGATACAGTTCTTGGAAGACGGGACGTGAACGGTGTGTACCGAGGAAAGAACCAGTATCTTCTGGCGGATATTAACAAGCTGGATGAAAAGAAGGTTCAGGCAAATGTGGACGCGATTACAGCGCTTGCCGAGGATTATTCCGATGTGCCGATGTATATGGCACTGATTCCGGACGCTGCAAATGTATGGGCAGATAAGCTTCCTTCTTATGCTCCGGTGGAAGATCAGACAGTGCAGATTGCACAGATTCAGAGCATGCTTGGAGACAGTGTGAACTGGATTGATGCACAAGGTGTTCTAAATGCGAATAAAGATAAGGAAATTTATTACCACACAGATTCCCGCTGGACAACGCTTGGAGCTAGTCTTGTATGGCAGCAGATTGCTTCAGATCTGGGGCTTGACACTTCGAAAGCACCGGCTTTAAAACCTTATGTAGTGACCGGTGATTTCAGTGGAAATCTTTCCCGAACAAGTGGATTTGAAAGCGGATACCGTGAACCGATATACGCATATTTAACGGAAAATGCTTCCGATAACACGCAGATGGTGGCAAGCTATGAGTCTGAGGGCATAAAGACAGCAGAGCTTTATGACCGTACAAAACTGGACGAACCTGATGCGTATGAAGTATTTCTCGGTGGAGATTATGATAAAATAGATATCCGCACGACAGCAGACAGCACGGACCGGCTGCTTCTGGTGAAGGATTCCTTTGCAGACTGTATGATTCCATTTTTAATTCCATATTACAGGGAGATCATCGTGGTAGATGCAGATTATTATCAGAAGCATGTGTCGGATCTGTTAGATAAGAATAAAATTACAAGTGTGCTGTTTTTGTACGATTGCAATAATTTTGTACAGGATGACAAGCTGAGCAGTATTTTGACAACGGATAAGACAGAATAGGAACTGCAAAGTAATTGGAGTGTTAGTAAATGATAAGATTAAATAAATACCTCAGTGAGGCAGGTATCTGCTCCAGAAGAGAGGCAGACCGCCTCATAGAGGCGGGACGTGTGACGGTGGATGGCGTACGGGCTGTACCGGGCATGAAAGTGTCAGAGGAGCAGAAAATCTGTGTCGGGAAAAAAGTAATCCAGGGTGCAGAACAGAAGGTTGTTCTGGCAGTCAACAAACCGGCAGGTATCGTGTGTACCGGGGATATGAAAGTGAAAAATAATATCATACGTTTCCTGCATTATCCGGTGCGGGTGACCTATGCAGGAAGACTGGATAAAGATTCGGAAGGCCTTCTTATTATGACAAATGACGGAGAACTGATCAACAGTATGATGCGGGCGAGATATCATCATGAAAAGGAATATCATGTCCGCGTGGATAAAGAAATCACTTCAGAATTTGTGCGGCAGATGTCAGAGGGTGTGCATATACAGGACGTGGAAAAGAATCTGGATGCGGTAACAAGACCGTGTGAGGTAAAGCAGATTGGAAAGTACACATTTTCCATTATTCTGACACAGGGGCTGAACCGTCAGATCCGGAGAATGTGCGAAGCACTTGGATATAAAGTGACAAAGCTTGTAAGAATAAGAATTATGAATGTAGAACTGGGAAGCTTAAAGAGTGGAGCAGTGCGAAAAATAGAAGGACAGGAGTTAAAGAAGCTATATGAACAGGCAGGAACGCATGAAGGAACTGGTGGAGCTTTTAAATAAAGCATCAAAAGCATATTATCAAGACGCAGAAGAAATCATGAGCAACTATGAGTACGACAAGCTTTATGATGAACTTCAGGAACTGGAGCGTGAGCTTGGGATCACACTTTCCAACAGTCCGACGGTGCGAGTCGGATATGAAGTGGTCAGTGAACTCCCAAAAGAACGGCATGAAAGCCCAATGCTTTCTTTGGACAAGACGAAAGATGTAGAGGAATTAAAGAATTTTGTGGGAGATCAGAAGGCACTGATGTCCTGGAAAATGGACGGACTTACCATTGTTCTGACTTACCGGGGCGGACATCTTTTTAAGGCAGTCACCCGTGGAAATGGAGAAGTAGGCGAGGTCATCACAAACAATGCAAAAGTCTTTAAAAATGTACCGCTTCAGATCAGCTATCAAGGTGAGCTGATACTGCGCGGCGAAGCAGTGATCGGCTATAAAGATTTTGAGAAGATTAATGAACAGATTCAGGAAGCAGAAGCCAAATATAAAAATCCGCGTAATCTCTGCAGTGGTTCTGTACGCCAGCTGAACAGTGAGATTACAGCAAAAAGAAATGTAAAATTCTATGCATTTACACTGGTCAGTGCAAAAGATGTGGATTTTCACAATTCCAGAGCCTGTCAGATGGAATGGCTGAAAGAGCAGGGATTTGAAGTAGTAGAATACCACGAAGTAATAAGAGACACAGTAGAGGCGGAAGTTATTAAATTTTCAGAAAAAATTGCCGAGAACGATTTCCCGTCCGACGGACTTGTGTTAGTATATGATGATATAGCGTATGGAAGATCACTGGGGCGGACGTCTAAGTTTCCACGAGATTCATTTGCATTTAAATGGGCTGATGAAATCCGTCAGACAAAGCTTCTGGAGATTGAGTGGAGTCCATCTAGAACAGGACTCATCAATCCGGTCGCTATCTTTGAACCGGTGGAGCTGGAGGGAACGACAGTGAGCCGTGCTAGTGTCCACAACATCAGTATTATGGAAGAACTGGAACTTGGTGTGGGGGATGAGATTGAAGTTTATAAGGCCAATATGATCATTCCGCAGATTGCACAGAATCTGACGAGAAGTGGTGTGAAAGATATTCCAAAAGTCTGTCCGGTCTGTGGCGGCAAGACAGAGATTCGCCAGGTCAGCAATGCAAAAGCACTGTATTGTACCAATCCGGAATGTCAGGCAAAGCATGTCAAAGCATTTGCACTCTTTGCAAGCCGTGATGCTTTGAATATTGAGGGATTGTCAGAGGCAACGCTGGAGAAGTTCATTGACCGTGGATTTATAAAGGAATTCACAGACATTTTCCATTTGGATAAATGGCAGGAAGAGATTCAGACTATGGAAGGTTTTGGAGAAAAATCCTACAAGAACCTGATTGCAAATGTGGAGAAAGCAAAAGTGACGACACTTCCGAAAGTTATCTATGCACTTGGAATTCCGGGAATTGGTCTTGCAAATGCGAAGGTCATCTGCAGAGAATTTTCCGGTGATGTGGATCGTATGATTCATGCTACTGCAGAAGAACTTGCAGAGATTCAGGGAGTAGGCGAAGTACTTGCCGGCGCATTTGTAACTTATTTTCAGGATGAGAAGCATGTAGAAAGCTTAAAGCGACTGCTTAAAGAGCTTGAGATTCCAAAGGAAGAAGAATCAGAGAGTCAACAGATTTTTGCCGGAGTGAACTTTGTTATCACCGGAAGTGTGGAACACTTTGCAAACAGGGGAGAGGTCAAGGAACTGATTGAGAGCCTGGGAGGAAAAGTTACGGGATCTGTCACTTCCAAAACAAATTACCTAATCAATAATGATGTGACATCGACTTCATCAAAGAATAAAAAAGCAAACGAACTGGGAGTTCCGATTATTTCGGAGGAGCAGTTCATTAAGATGGTAGAGGAACAAAAGTAGGAAAGAAGGGAAAGAACCATGTCTGAACAGGATTATGTAGATACAATTGATAACAACGATAATAATAGCAATGACAATCATAACGATGATGAATATGAGAAAGTCTGCTTTGTCTGCCACAGACCAGAGAGTGTGGCTGGAAAGATGATCAATCTTCCGAACAATATGTGTGTGTGCAATGACTGTATGCAAAAGAGTTTTGATGCTATGAATAATATGAACTTCGGTGGTGCGATTGATTATAGCCAGCTTATGAATATGCCGGGAGTTCAGTTCTTAAATATTGATGATATGAGCCAGCAGATTCCAAAGCAGCAGCGCGTGAAGAAGAAAAAAGAAGGCGAGAAGGCAACGCCGCTCGTTGACATTCATAACCTTCCGGCACCGCATAAGATCAAGGCGAGCCTGGACGAGTATGTAGTCGGACAGGAATATGCCAAGAAAGTGATGTCTGTTGCTGTATACAATCATTACAAGCGTGTGGCAACGGAT
>OLOC01001969.1_pt1 | contig 10424 bp, 6 predicted proteins | sample 1643111 | NCBI WGS metagenome assembly OLOC01 (sample SAMEA3136633, study PRJEB25190) | human gut metagenome
GTATCCAAAAGAGCAGACATGGTAAGATTGATCAGTTCACTGACACCATTTCCAGTGTAAATATCGCTCATCGTTACATTCGGCAGGTGCTTTAACTGGGCATACTGCATGATCGCTTTTCGCGCAGAGAACAGACCGGCAGAAGCAGAGTAGCCTTCGCAGTCAGAAAGCTGGCGGCTCATGTCATAGATCACCTCATCCGGTGTACGGAAGCCAAACGGAGCCGGATTTCCGATATTAAGCTTCAGTACATGAGTTCCCATCTCTTCCATTCTGGCAGCCTCATCAACAACCGGACCTCTCACATCATATAATACATTATTTAACTTGGATGATTTCTTGAATTCTCTCACTTTCATACCTCCTGAATTATCTGCGGATGTCTGTATCTTATCAACATCTGACAGTGTGGAATCATTATCATTATTATTGTTTAACCAGTCAGGGTCAACCTGCAGGGCATCTGCCAGAAAATGTAAGATGTCGGTACGCGGGATTGTCTTCCCACTGACATACTGGCTGACATGACTTTTCCCAAGCTTGATCCCTTTCTGCTGGGCAAGACGAACAAGATCAACCTGCTTCAGGCCTTGCTCGTTCATAGCGGCTTTTAATCTGTCTGCAAAGGTTTCCATAAAGCTCCTTTCTGGGGTTATCCTTCCGGGGGTCAGACCCCATTAATAAAGTATTAACAAAATACAAAGTTCAATTTAAAATCTGTTTCAATACGAAAATCTCTAAAAGTTCAATTTAAAAGTTCAAAACTTTAGTCAGAGTATACCACGATAAATGAAAAAGTTCAATAAAAAAATTACTGTTATAGAAAATCCGCAAAATCACGGTATCATTAAGAAAATATGATATACTAAAAGTGTTTATTACAGCAAAATACAAAGTACACAGAACGAAGGGAAACAGGGAAATGATTCTTGAAAATGAAAAAATAAAACAGGCATTGGAATATATAAAGGAAGAGGATCCGGCGACGACTCAGGATACGCTCAATATGTGTCAGATTCCGGCACCTTCTTATAAGGAAGAGAAAAAAGCGGAGTATATCCGGGAGCGGTTCCGGGAGATCGGGCTTAGGGATGTCAGGATTGACGCTGTTGGAAATGTACTTGGGATCTGGCCGGGAACCGGTGAAGGACCAAGTGTAATGCTTGCAGCACACACAGACACAGTATTTCCGGAAGGGACAGATCTGTCGATAAGGAAAGAAGGGAATCGTTATTATTGCCCTGGCATTAACGATGACACACATGCAGTAGCAGAGATGATCGCAGTGGCGAAAGCAATGATCCATGCAGATCTTCACACAAAAGGGGACTTGATCTTCTGTGCAAATGTGTGTGAAGAAGGACTTGGAGATCTAAGGGGCGTGAAGTATCTGTTCGGATACGACGACAAAGCTTCAGAAGAATGTCCAGAGGTAGATGCATTTGTCTCGATTGATAACCAGTATACGGGCGGGGTGATCTATACGGCAACAGGAAGTCACCGTTATGAGGTGACATTTACCGGAAGAGGTGGTCACAGTTTCCAGAATTTTGGCATTCCCAATCCAATCCATGCAATGGGACGAGCCATCGCACAGATCGCAGAATTCCAGGTCCCGAATGAGCCGAAGACAACATTTAACGTAGGCGTGATCCAGGGAGGAACTTCTGTAAATACAATTTCAGGTTCTGCATCCATGCTGGTAGACCTCCGTTCGGACAGCGAAGAAGAGCTGAACCGATTGGACAAAGAACTTCATAAAGTGATCAAACAGGCAGTGGAAGAAGAAAATGCAAGATGGGATGCTTCAAAGCCGCAGATCAAAGTGCAGATCGAAGGACGCGGTGTGAGACCGGCGGGTGCACAGCCAAAGGACTGTGCGATCGTGAAAGCAGCATTCCGGGCGGCAGAACTGCTGGGGATTGAACCGGAGTATCGGTATGAGAGCAGTACAGATGCGAATATCCCGATCAGTATGGGAATCCCGGCAATCACTGTTGGAAGAGGTGGAGAAGAAGACGGAATCCATACCCTTCAGGAATGGTATGAGCCAAAAGAAGCATGGCTTGGACCACAGAGAGATTTGCTTCTGATGATTCTGCTTGCCGGGGCAGAAGGAGTCTGTGAGCCGGCTATAGAAAAAAGATAAAAAATCTTAAGAAAATATCAATGTCTTTTTAGGCACATTTCCTGTATACTGATGGTATGAGAGAATATTTTGTGCAGATTGTACCGGATGTCCCGGAGATTTTATCTTTTGCACAAAAAGAAGTAAAAATAAAATAAAGCAGGAGGGCAAAAGATGCGGGGAATCAGAAAGCAGTCATCCGACACACAGAGCTCCAGTCAGCCGAAAGAAAAAAGAAGATTGGATACAAAACAGAAAAAAGGAATGTTGATCGGTGGAGGAATCTTCCTTGTGGCAGTGATCGCCCTGATCCTTGTGAAGAATCTGACAGGTGGAAGTGGAGCAGATGGAGAGAATGTTCTCTATGCGGATTCCGTCGGAATGATCACAGGGACAGGACTTGGGACACAGAACCGGTTTACAGGAGTGGTTGAAGCACAGGATACGTTGAAACTGACACTGGCAGACAATCAGAAGGTAAAACAGATCTTTGTTGAAAAAGGGCAGGAAGTAGAGCCTGGAACAAAGCTGTTTGAATACGATACAGAAGAGCTTGCCATGACATTAGATCAGGGAAAACTGGAGCTTGAGAAGATCACGAACAACATCAGCAGCCTGAATTCACAGATCGCGACACTTACAACGGAGAAGAAGAGTGCGCCGGCCAGCGAACAGCTGTCCTATACGACACAGATCCAGGAACTTCAGATGGAGATCAAGCAGGAAGAGTACAATTATAAAGTAAAAGAGCTGGAAGTAAACCGTACACAGAAGAGCCTGGAACAGTCTACAGTAACTTCTACAGTTGCCGGAATTGTACAGGAGATCAACGAACAGCAGGGAACAGACCCTTCTACAGGAGAGTCCAAACCGTTTATGAGTATCCTTTCTACAGGAAAATACAGAATCAAAGGAAAGATCAGCGAGCAGAACATCGGAGATCTGACACCGGGCACACAGGTGACGATCCGTTCCAGAGTGAATGAAGATGAGATCTGGACAGGTACAGTAGATAACGTAGACACAGAGAAGCCGGAGAACAGTTCCCAGGATTCTATGAGTTATGGTTCTGAGAACAGCGATAATCAGGCAACAAAGTATCCATTCTATGTCACATTGGATACAGTGGATGGATTGATGCTCGGACAGCATGTCTATATCGAGACAAGTACTTCACTGGAAGCAGACAAGATGTGGCTGATGCGTGACTACATTGTAGACGCAGATTCAGATCATCCATATGTATGGGTAGCAGGAGATAATGACAAGCTGGAGAAGCGTTCTGTTACACTCGGAGAGACGAACGAAGATATGGGAACCTGTGAGATCGTAGACGGATTGAAAGCTTCTGATTACATTGTATGGCCAAGCGAGGAGTGCAAAAAAGGTGCAGCTGTTGTGAAGAACGATTCAGGTACATCAGGCAGTACTTCAGATATGTCAGGAGCCGAGGGCGGTTACGAAGAACCTGTAGAAGAGAATGCAATGCAGGAAGGAGTTCCGGGAACGGAGGAGAGTGTGGATGAATAAAAAGAAAATAATCAAGATCGGCATTCCTGTGGCAGCAGGCTGTATCGTTCTTGCACTTGGAATCGGTTTCGCAGTGAAGAACAGCGGAAAGGCTGTTAAAGTAGCTCCTGTCAGCAGTTTGAATTCCGGCGGCTGGTACGATGATAGTGGGATTGCAAGTTACGGAACCGTCACAACGAACCAGAAGCAGGACATTTACGTGGATGATACTATGCCGATCACACAGGTTTACGTGAAAGCCGGGGATATGGTGAAAGTTGGAGACCGTCTTGTGGCATATGACACGACACTTTCTTCCCTGGAACTTGAGATGAAAGAAATGCAGATTCAGGGGATTGACCTGAACATTCAGAACCTGCAGAAAGAGATCACCCAGCTCAAGGGGACGAAGACCGCGAAGGCAGATACAGGGGCATCCGTCGTGCAGACAAGTGCAGATGGAGAACAGCAGCCAACTGTACAGAAGATGAGTGCTGTAAAGACAACCATTCTTAATACATCAAAAGAGGATGAGAATAAAAAACCGGATGGTGATACCTCGAAGGATGATACGACAAAAGATGATACGACAAAAGATGACAACACAAAAGACGATGCTTCGAAAGATAATAATGCGAAGGATGACACATCCAAAGATGATAATAAAAAAGACGATGTACCGTCTTCCGCAATTGAGCGTCCATTCCCTGAAGCATTAAAGGGAAAAGAGGTTTACAGTGAGATTACATTAGATTCTGTTCCTTATAATAAAGAAGACGCAGACGGAACAATGGAAAAACCGTATCGTTATCTTTGCGCACCGGGGGCAGCCGTAAATGCACCGTTTATGCTCAAAGTATTAAAAGAGGGTCAAGTGTGTGCCTTTGATGTAGTAGATAACGCAGAAGCGCCGACAAAATTCTTATCCTGTTGGATCCTCGATGGAAAAACAGGACAGGTAGTCATACCGGATTCACAACCAACTCCAGACCCGGAGCCGACTCCGGAACCAGAGCCAACTCCAAATCCAGAGCCAACTCCGGAACCAGAGCCAACTCCGGAACCGGATATTTCAGAAGATCCGGTTATCCCAGACACCCCGGACCTCCCGTCAAAGGAAGAAGTGACGAAGCAAATCAAGGAGAAAGAGCAGAAGATCAAAGATCTGGATCTTTCCAAGAGATCCGTTGAACTGGAACTGAAAAAGCTGAAGAAAAAGGTCGGGGACGGCGTGATCAAAAGTACGGTAGAAGGTGTAGTCAAAGAAGCGACTGACGAAGCGTCTGCAAAGAATGAGAACAAACCGGTTGTCAGCGTTGTCGGAGAAGAAGGTTTTTATGTGACCGGAAGAGTCGGAGAGACAATGCTTGATCAGATCAAAGAAGGAATGACTGCGACTGTAATGTCCTGGCAGTCGGGAGAATCCTACGAAGCGACAGTTACAGGTGTTGGCAACTCACCGGTAAGCGATTATTCCACAGGAGAGAACCAGAATCAGTCCTTCTATCCGTTCACGCTCGTGATCCACGGAGACGCAAATCTCTCGAATGGTGAGTCTGTGAATCTGTCGATGAATGGAATTGCAGCAGGTAGTGATGGATCAATCTATCTTGAAAAAATGTTTGTCCGCGAGGAAGGAAATCGCTATTATGTCTACAAGCGGGGCGATAACGGCAGATTAACAAAACAGTATGTAGAGGTTGGCAAAAATATGTACAATTCACTGGAGATCACCTCCGGCCTCACAATGGACGACATGATCGCATTCCCTTACGGCAGAGATGTTAAAGAAGGCGCAAAGACACAGGAAGCAGATACCCTGTACGACTATTATTAAGAAGACTGAACAGTATCAAAATGAAAGAGAGTGAGGTGCCATTATGTTAGAAGACATCAGACTGGCGTTTCAGGGAATCTGGAATCATAAATTAAGATCTGCGCTCACAATGCTCGGAATCATCATAGGAATCGGTTCCATTATAGCAATTGTGTCCACGATCAAAGGAACGAATGAACAGATTAAGAAGAATCTGGTCGGTGCAGGAAATGACGCGGTAAATGTACAGCTCTATCAGGGTGACTGGCCGATCGATCTGCAGTATCAGTCACTCCCGGACGGAGTGCCGGAGATCTCAGACGAGACATTGCAGGAAGTCGTTGAACTCCCGGAAGTGGAGACAGCGTCTTTATATCATACAAGAAATGAATACGACGCAGTTTACCGCGGCGCAAAGTCATTAAGTAACAGCGTGATCCTTGGAATTGACAGAAATTACCTGGATGTTTACGGATATCAGGTAACCAAAGGAAGAGGATTAACAGACAAAGATTATTCCGAAGGACGAAAAGTAGCCTTGATAGACAAGACAACAGCGGCAAGTTTATTCGACAATGCAGATGTGATCGGAAGAACGATCGAAATTAAAGGAGAACCTTTTGTTGTCGTTGGAATGGTTGCAAAGAAAGCAGAGTCCCAGCCGGTAATCAACTCAATGGAAGATTACTACCGCTACATGTCAGATGACCAGAGTGGAAAGATCATTATTCCGGATAATGTATGGCCGGTCATCTACCAGTATGACGAACCACAGAACCTTGTCGTGCGTGCAAAAAGTACAGATGATATGACAACGGCAGGAGAGAAAGCCGCAGATATTTTAAATGCTATGCTGACAGTTTCAGATGATACCGTGAAATACAAAGGAGAAGATCTGTTAGAACAGGCAACACAGATCCAGGAGATCAGTAACTCGACAAATCAGCAGCTGATTTGGATCGCCAGCATTTCCCTGTTAGTTGGTGGAATCGGAGTTATGAATATCATGCTCGTGTCGGTTACAGAACGTACCGGCGAGATTGGATTAAAGAAGGCACTCGGAGCGAGAAAGCGCAGAATTCTGACACAGTTCCTGACAGAGGCGGCGGTACTGACACTGCTTGGAGGAATTATAGGTGTTCTTGGAGGAATCGCACTTGCGTACATTATATCCAAAGTCTCAGCGGTTCCGGTAGCGATCAGCGGAGTTTCGATTGTGATAGCAGTGCTGTTCTCCACACTGATCGGTATTATCTTCGGACTGATCCCGTCCGTGAAAGCGGCGAACATGAATCCAATCGAGGCACTTAGACATGAATAAAAAAACAGAGGAAAAAGAAAATACTTGTTTCAATTTCCTTCTATATCTGTTATAGTATGTGTTAATTAAAAGAGTCAGGAGAATCTGAGTGATCGGATTCTCCGTCTTTCTATGCAAAGAGAAAATAGCAATTATTAAAAGGAAAAGAGAAAAGGGGCATGTAAATTTGAGCAGCAGTACACTCGAGGGAAAGAAAAAGACAGAGAACGGAACAAAGAGGCTGATCTTCACAGCAGTATCTATCTTGCTGGAGATCGTCTTCCTTCTCTTTCTGTTTACAAAGGTAAGTGAATACGCAACCATTATTGACTGGGCAACAAGAATCGTGGCAATCTTTCTTGTGCTTGGACTTTACAGCATGGATAAGACTTCATCGATGAAAATGCCATGGATCATACTGATGCTTGCATTCCCGATTCTTGGTGTGAGTCTTTATCTTCTCGTAGGTCTGAACGGAAGCACGAAGAAGATGCGGGCAAGATATGAAGAGATTGATAAAAAACTGCTCCCATATCTTCCGGATAACAGACAGATTCTCGAATGGATGAAAGAAGAGAGTCCGCAGGCGGGGGCAATCGCTTCTTATCTGACGAATTACTCTTGTTACCCGGTTTATCAGAACACAGATGTTACATATTATGATGAGGCGATCAAAGGGCTGGATGCACAGCTGGAGGATCTTTCAAAGGCAGAAAAGTTCATCTTTATGGAGTATCATGCCATCGAAGACGAAGAGGCATGGCAACGGATCCAGACGGTACTTGAAGATCGTGTGAAAGCAGGCGTAGAAGTCCGTATCTTCTATGATGATATGGGATCGATCTGGTTTGTGAACATGGATTTTGCAACAAAACTGAAATCTTTAGGAATCAAATGCCGTGTATTTAACCCAATTCTGCCGGGACTGAATATGTTCCTGAACAATCGCGATCACCGGAAGATTACTGTGATTGATGGAAAGATTGCTTACACAGGTGGATACAATCTGGCGAATGAGTATTTCAACATCACACATCCGTATGGAATCTGGAAAGATACCGGGATCCGTATGGAAGGAGATGCGGTCAAGTCTATGACAGTAGCATTTCTGGAAATGTGGAATGCAGCCGGAAATATAAAGTCAAAAGAACTTGTACCGGAGAAATATGTGATCAACCATGCATACCAGGCACAACAGCGTGGTTATGTCCAGCCATATGCAGACAGTCCGCTTGATGGTGAGCAGGTAGGTGAGGAAGTATATATCAGTATGGCGAACAAAGCGGAGAAATACTGCTGGTTTATCACTCCATACCTGATTATCACAGACGAGATGACGCATGCACTCACACTGGCAGCAAAGCGTGGTGTTGATGTAAGGATCATCACCCCGGGAATTCCGGATAAGAAGTTGGTCTATAATGTCACCAGATCTTTTTATCATGAACTGGTCAAGGATGGGGTTCGGATTTATGAATGGACACCGGGATTTTGTCATGCCAAGATGAGTGTTGCGGATGACTGTATGGCGACTTGTGGAACAATCAATCTGGACTATCGAAGTCTGTATCATCACTTCGAAAATGGATGCTTTATGGCAGACTGTGATGCTGTTCAGGATATTCGAAATGACCTGTATGAGACGATGAAAGAGTGCCGCGAAGTTACAGAAAAATATCGTACAGGACGCAGTGCATACCTACGACTGGGACAGCTGTTTATGAGATTGTTTGCGGGATTGCTGTAAACAAAATTGTCTTGACAAAAGTGTGAAAATAAGTATATAATACAGAAAATTATACATTTATCAAAAGGAGCGATGTTGCTACAGCATCGCTCCTTTTTGCATTTCCGAAAAAATGCATTTTTTTGAAGCTGTCGGGAGTACTTTAATGTATAGGAAAAGAGGAGGGAACATCGATATGGAACAGTTGAACGAAATTATTGCACAGATTGATGATTTTGTCTGGGGACCGGTTATGCTGGTCCTGTTGGTAGGAACCGGAATATTTCTTACATTTCGAACAAGATTTCTGACGTGGAGAAATCTCGGATATGCACTGAAGAGTACTCTCAGTAAAGAGGCACGCACAAAGAGTCGTGGGGAAGGGGATGTTTCTCCGTTTTCTGCACTTACAACGGCACTCGCAGCTACTATTGGAACAGGTAATATTGTTGGTGTTGCAACTGCTATGGTATCTGGTGGTCCGGGAGCTCTTGTATGGATGTGGATTTCGGCAGCGTTTGGCCTGACTTCCAAATTCAGTGAGTGCATGCTTGCAATTAAATATCGAGAGATAAATGCCAAGGGTGAGATGAGTGGCGGTCCTATGTATACGATGAAAAAAGGTCTGAAAAATAAGACGTTTGGCGCTGTTCTGGCATGGCTTTTTGCTCTGTTTGCAGTAATTGCTTCTTTTGGAATCGGAAACATGACACAGGGAAACTCTATTGCCGGAGCTTTACATTCTACCTTTAGCGTGCCGACATGGGTAACTGGAATTGTGATCACAGTAGTTTCTTTACTGATTATTGTAGGCGGAATTAAATCCATATCAAAAGTCTCTTCGATTGTCGTTCCCGTTATGGCAATTTTTTATGTCATCTGTGGAATGATCGTAATTTTGGGAAATATTTCCAATTTGCCGTCAGGACTTGCGATGATCTTTAAAATGGCATTTTCAGTCAAAGCGGTTGGTGGTGGCCTCTGCGGTTCCATTGTTGCATCTATGATGAGTGCGATGCGATTTGGTGTTGCACGTGGTGTGTTTTCAAATGAAGCAGGTATGGGTTCTGCTGCAATCACAGCGGCAGCGGCAACTACTGATAATCCGGTACGTCAGGGTTACATAAATATGACCGGTACTTTCTGGGATACGATAGTTGTATGCACGATTACTGGCCTTGCCATTGCATCTTCAGGAGTCCTTGGAATGACCAATGAAGCCGGTGAAATGCTTACAGGTTCGGATGTTACGATTGCCGCATTTAAGACAATCCTTGGAACTTCAGGCGGATGGCTTGTAACAATCGGCATCACATTGTTTGCATTTTCCACGATTCTGGGATGGGAATATCATGGAGAAAAAGCTTTTGAATATCTTCTGGGAACACACAAATTTAACATGATTTACCGAGTTGTATTTTCGCTGGTCGCTTATTTGGGATGTACACAGACATTGAGCCTTGTATGGAATTTTTCGGATATTGCGAATGCACTTATGGCGATTCCAAACCTGATCTGTATGTTGCTTTTAAGTGGTGAGATCGCAAAAGATATTCAGGAATTTCAGTCTGAAATACATTCCTGTTAGTATTGACTCACCCGGTGTCTTTAAAGTACAATAAAACAGAATAAAACGAAAACAGAACAGACTCTGACGGCAAGGAATTCATCCGAGCGGGAATAGTTGTTGATGTGAAATTTACAGGACTTCTCTACCCTGACGGTGGAGGAGTCTTTTTGTATGTATGGGGAGGTATTTGCAAATGCTGAAAGTGGCAATTTATGGAAAGGGTGGTATCGGGAAATCGACAGTGACTTCCAATCTGGCGGCGGCTTTTGCTTCTATGGGGAAGAAAGTCATTCAGATTGGCTGTGATCCGAAGGCAGATTCTACGATCAATCTGCTTGGTGGCGAGCCGCTTCGCCCGGTGATGAATTATATGAG
>OLOC01001971.1_pt1 | contig 10417 bp, 8 predicted proteins | sample 1643111 | NCBI WGS metagenome assembly OLOC01 (sample SAMEA3136633, study PRJEB25190) | human gut metagenome
TTATAGAACTCATTTTTTATATAAATCTCGATTAGTTCGATGTTTCTTTACACATCTTCTAATTCCTTGAATTACTGCGGTATCTTTATCCTCAATATGTTCTGCAAATGTTTTCTCTTTTATACCGGTTATCTTTTCTTCTCCGATTTATCTTTTTTATTCAATCTTCTTACCGGATTTTTATAATCTATGGTTAAGGCTTATTCTGTGGGAACTTCCATTTGCCATACCACCAACATATTGACTATTTATAGATTCTGAATTGTCCAACGGTTTAAGCCTCCTTCCTTTCTATTTCGTTCGTCCCTTTCTCGTCAGGACTTCTATCGATGATTCCTAAGGAATTATTCTATCAAATCTTCTTATACGAATTTCGATTTAACCTTTTGGGTTATTTTAGGTTATTCTATCTTAATCTAAAATTTGTTGATTTAATTTTCGATTTAATCTTTTCATTAAATTTTTTTACTGAACTTTTTTGGTTCTTCTTTATCATTTAATTTTTTTGATCATATCTTATATTAAATCTTTTTTGATTTGATATTTTGTTTTCCTTTGGATTGACTATATAATACCATCTAGGTTTTATTTTGTCAATACTATTTATAATATTTATTTCAATTAATTTATAATTGTATTATTTCCATAGAATATTCTGTATATTTATATTTTATCAAGTTGTTTTCTGATGATGTTTCATGATTTTAGTGTGTGATACATAACCGTCTAATACACAAGAGAGCAGGTAATCCCCTGCTCTCTTGTTATCTTACATTTTCAGTCTTATAATCATCTTATAGTCAGATACTAATAATTAATATAGCCCTGAAGCCACATATTCGCCTTAAATCTGCGTCCTACTGCCGGTTCCCCAAGAAGTCCCTGTCTCGGCACGCAAACGTCAAATACGAGGCCATTTACGTCTAATTTCATCACGTAAACATTTTCCCCTGTATACTCATTCATGATTTCATGGAGTTCCTGGATCTCACCTAATATGGAATATCGGTCACACTCCACACTATACGGCATGATGTATGTATCCACAATGCTGAATACGTCTTCCGTCACCAGTCGCCTTGACACCTTTGAGTAAGTATCAATGTCTTCCAGTGTGAGCGTCTCGATTGCATTGGGATCTCCGGATTTTGCAGCAGAGAGAAGCTGCATGCGGTTATACACCTCTTCTCTCTGTCGTTCTTTTTGTGAATGATCTTTCTTTACCGGCAGCAATATAGTCCCTGACTCGCATAATCCTGCAAGTGTTACAGATGTATAGTTCATCTTGTTACCGCTCAATTGCTTTTCTTTCAAATACTGTGGCACATTTTGCAGATAAAATATAATCGTAATTCCGATTTTTGCATCTTCACAGATTCCTACATAAGCCTCTCTGTCCATTCTGCGCTCAATCGTGATATCTGCATAGGACGTGATTCCTGTTCCAAGAAAATATGGATAATAATATCTTTTCGTAAAGTTATCCACAGAATCCATGTCTCCGCACAGACATATCCCCATTCCAGGTCCGAATTCCTTCTGATATTCACAAAAATCTAATTCTTCGTCCTGATATACAAGCTCATGACACGTATATTGCTGTTCTACTTTATCCAGTATCTCATATAATTCTTTTTTTGACTTCATGCTGCCAAATCCTATGGCATTCAGATATTGATGCATTTTTATTTCCTTTTGATTTCAGTCATACCACCCATATATGGACGAAGTACCTCTGGGATTCTTACAGAACCATCTGCCTGAAGATTGTTCTCCAGAAATGCAATCAGCATTCTTGGTGGTGCTACTACAGTATTATTCAGTGTGTTTGCAAAATATTTGTTTCCATCAGCGTCTTTTACACGGATTCCAAGTCTTCTTGCCTGAGCATCTCCAAGGTTAGAGCAGCTTCCGACCTCGAAGTATTTCTTCTGTCTTGGTGACCATGCCTCAACGTCACAGGATTTTACTTTCAGATCTGCCAGATCTCCGGAGCAGCACTCAAGTGTACGGACCGGGATATCCATAGAACGGAACAGATCTACTGTGTTCTGCCATAATTTGTCATACCACATCTTGCTCTCTTCCGGTTTACATACAACGATCATTTCCTGTTTCTCAAACTGGTGGATACGGTATACTCCTCTTTCCTCGATACCATGTGCTCCTTTTTCTTTACGGAAACATGGAGAATAACTTGTAAGTGTCTGTGGAAGCTGATCCTCTGTCAGCATTGTATCGATGAATTTACCAATCATGGAATGCTCACTTGTACCGATCAGATACAGGTCTTCACCCTCTATTTTGTACATCATGGCATCCATCTCTGCAAAGCTCATAACTCCTGTTACTACATTACTTCTGATCATAAATGGAGGAATGCAGTAAGTAAATCCTCTGTCGATCATGAAATCTCTTGCATAAGAAATAACTGCAGAGTGAAGTCTTGCAATATCTCCCATAAGGTAATAGAATCCATTTCCGGCTACTTTTCCGGCACTTTCAAGGTCGATTCCATTAAAGCTTTCCATAATATCTGTATGATATGGAATTTCGTAATCAGGTACGACCGGCTCACCGAATTTTTCAATTTCAACGTTCTCGCTGTCGTCTTTTCCAATTGGTACAGAAGGATCGATAATATTTGGAATAATCATCATATTCTGTTTAATTTTAGCTTCTACTTCTTTTTCTTCTTTAGATAAAGCCTCTACTCGTTCTGCATTTTCCTGAACTTTTTTCTTTAATTCTTCTGCTTCTTCTTTCTTTCCCTGTGCCATACATGCACCAATCTGTTTGGAAATCTGATTCTTATCAGCACGAAGAGCCTCTACTTCCTGTTTAATCTCACGGTTTCTCTGGTCCAATTCGATAACTTCATCAACCAGTGGAAGCTTATCATCCTGGAATTTATTTTTGATATTCTGTTTTACGACCTCCGGGTTATTTCTGACAAATTTGATATCTAACATCTCTCATATCCTCCTTATTTTTCAATAATCTCGCTTTTTTCAATCTTTTCTATATCATGGAAGATGGCTTTATCCAGTGCCTCCGCCTCTTCCTCAGCAAGCTCTACATAGCTTTCACCTTTTACGATTTCTTTCACATAAGTGTAACATCCTTCACGACTGTGCATTGCATTGATGATCCAGCCGCTGTCATTTCCATCCAGCATAGCAAGTGCAAAACTCAGTTTTCCACCCATCTCGTTAAATGCATCGTATTTTACAATTCCGACTTTCTGGTAATTTGTCTCTAATTTACGGTTTAACTCACGGATTTCTGTTCTGTTCTGCTTTGTAAACTTAAGAACCGCCTCTGCTTCCTCGAATTTATCTTTCAGACTCTGCTCAAGGGATTTTCCATCTTTCCCTTTCATAAATGTTGCATAGCTGTTTTTCAAACGATTGTATTTCATGGTTACATTTACATATAGTATAAACAAAACTACGAATAGAATCAGCATAAACAGGAAAATAAATGCTGGATCTATCCCCAGTGCATTCAGTATCTTGCTTTCCATATTATTCTTCCTTTCCAATGCTCATAATCATATCGAACATTCGTTCTAATTCCTCATCAGAATAGTATTCTATCTCTATTTTACCTTTTCCATTCCCTTTAGATGCTATACTAACTTTTGTACCCATAACTTCTTTCATTTTATTCGCAAGGTCTTTATAAATGAAATCATTTACGGTCTTTACTTTTTCTTTTGTCTTTTTCGGATTTTTGATTTCTTTTACAAGCTTTTCTGTATCACGTACACTTAATTTTTCATCAAATATCCGGTTTGCCAGATTATACTGTTCATCCTTATCGTCAATTGCAAGTAATGCTCTTGCATGTCCGGTCGAGATCATGTCATCAATAATCATTTGCTGAACACGCTCGTCCAATTTCAGAAGTCGCATAGAGTTTGTGACTGCAGTTCTGCTTTTTGATACACGCTCGGCCACTTCATCCTGTTTCAGATTAAATTCTTCCAACAATCTCTTAAATGCCATTGCTTCTTCAATTGGATTTAAGTTTTCTCTCTGGATATTTTCAATTAAACCGATTTCTACTATTTCCTGTTCTGTATACTCTTTTACAATAACAGGGACTTCCTTGACTCCGGCCTGTTTGGCAGCTCTCCAACGTCTCTCTCCTGCAATAATCTCATAATAATCTTTATTCTTTCTTACAAGAAGCGGTTGCAGTACTCCGAATTGTTTGATCGAATCTGCCAGTTCAAGAATTGCATCTTCATCAAACTTTTTACGCGGTTGATCTCGATTCGGCTCAACCATATTGATTTTCATCATTTGAATACCCGAACCTGACTCAGACTTCCTCTTTTCTTCAGCCGGCTCTTTTGCTAATGGCTTATTTGATTTCTCAGGAATCAGACTATCAAGTCCTTTTCCCAATCCTTTTTTCTTAACAGCCATGGGAACCTCCTTATTTTTTATTCTTCTCTTTCGATAACCTCATCAGCCAATCTCATATAGCTTTCTGCTCCTGTTGATTTTGGATCATACTTATTAATTGGCAATCCGTAACTTGGTGCCTCTGCCAGTCGAATATTTCTAGGAATTATAGTTTTATATATATTCTGTTGCAGATTGTCTTTTACATTCTCAACTACCTGAAGAGACAGATTCGTTCTGGCATCATACATTGTAAATACGACACCTTCTATTTCCAATTTTGAATTCAATCTGTCTTTTACTAATTCAACTGTATGTATTAACTGGCTGAGTCCTTCCAATGCATAGTACTCACACTGAATCGGTACAATAACAGAGTCTGCCGTAGTCATAGCATTTATCGTCAGCATACTCAAAGATGGTGGACAGTCTATAATTACAAAATCATACTGATCTTTTACCTGATCAATTGCATTTCTAAGAATATATTCTTTATCATCTACACCAATCAATTCAATTTCTGCTGCTGACAAATCAATACTGGTCGGAATAATATCAAGATTTTCAAGAACTTCTTTATTAATTACTTCTTTGATATCAACTTCTCCAATAATCAGTTCATAAATAGACTTTTCCACAGAATCTTTATCTACACCCAGACCACTGGTGAGATTTCCCTGTGGATCCATATCAACAGCAAGAACCTTTTTCCCTTTTTCAGCAAGGCAAGCTGCAAGGTTGATAGATGTGGTAGTCTTACCAACTCCGCCTTTCTGATTAGCTACGGCAATAATTCTCCCCATATTATTAATTCACCTTTCATTCTACATTTCGTTACAAGTTATAGTATACCACAAATGTTTCACGTGAAACATAGTTTTTTGTCTGAATTTGTGAAAATAAGGATATAAGATTCAAGAATGCCTCGGCATTCTTGCTGCGAGGTGCGCGTCATGCAATTGCATGACATATTTCTACTACGCTCCCATTACTTTTATTCTCGTGTCGAGAATAACGAATCTGTGCTTTACTCTTTTTAATGTTTCACGTGAAACATATTATATATGTAAGAGCAGTGGCTGATATATAATAGAAAAAGGAATTTTCAAACATAGGTTATTTTTCATTTCATTGTGAGTATAGTTTTATATCAAAAATTACTGTTTGAATCTCCTTGAGACGAATTTGTTTTTGATATAATCATATACGACTTAACACTGAATTGAAATGAATATGCTTATCTTTACTTCTTTTCAATGTTTCACGTGAAACATATTTATATAAAAAAAGTTCTGGATATGAAATAAAAAAAGAGTTCTCAAACATATGTTGTTTTTTTAATCCATTACAAGTATAGTGTTATATCAAAAATTATCGTCTGAGTCTCGTAGAGACGAATTTAATTTTGATATAATTTATACAACGCACTAATGAATTAAGATGGACGTTCTTATCTTCACTTCTTTTCATGTTTCACGTGAAACATATTTTTATATACAAAATAGTTGTGGATATGAAATAGAAAAAGAGAGTCCTCAAACTTAGGTTGTTTTTCAATTCATTGCGAGTATAGTTTTATATCAAAAATTACTGTTTGAGTCTCTTTGAGACGAGTTTAATTTTTGATATAATAATATACGATGCAGCAATGAATTGAAATGACCTGTTTGAGGACACCCTTTTTCTATCAATCAATCCATATTTTTTATTTAATGTTTCACGTGAAACATTTCAATCTTATAATGGTTCTTTCGCCGGCAAGCCTGCTTTTCGTGGATATTTCTTTGCAGTATTCTTGTTCTTCTTTATTTTTACAAATGATCTTCCGATATCTGTATCTGGCAACTGGAATTTTACCACTTCTTCGATTTTTCCACCTAATATCTGTACTGCTTTTTTTGAGTTGTTTAACTCTTCATCAATTTCTCCGGATTTATAAGGTATAAAACATCCACCTACTTTTACATAAGGAAGACAATATTCTGATAAAGTCGCCAGATTTGCTACTGCACGGGAAACACACAGATCATATTGTTCACGGTAATCTTCTTTCTTCGAAAAGTCCTCTGCTCTTCCGTGTATTGTTTCTATATTTTCCAGCTCAAGTTCATCTATAACAGCATTTAAGAACTTAATTCTCTTGTTCAATGAATCTAATAATGTGATTTTTATCTCTGGAAATACTATTTTTAGTGGAATACCCGGGAATCCTGCTCCAGTTCCTACGTCAATAATAGACGTTACATTATCAAATCCATTTACTTTTACAATAGACAAGCTATCCACAAAATGTTTCATAACTACTTCATCATATTCTGTAATTCCTGTGAGGTTCATAACCTTATTCCACTCTACAAGCATTTCATAGAATTTGATGAACTGAGATACCTGTTTATCCGTAAGTTCTACAGATATCATTTTCATGTTTTCGATTAATCTCTGTTCTTTATTTTTCATATCCGTTCCTAACTATTTTCATTCTTCTATATTCTTCTATTTATCCATATTAATTCAGTTCTTCATATATTAATTAAAAAATATTCTCGGCATTCTTTTTGCAAAATACGCACAATATACTGATCTCGAATTATTTTACCTGCCGCCTAGATATACAAGCAATACAGATATATCTGCAGGAGATACTCCGGAAATTCTAGAAGCTTGTCCAATAGAAACCGGACGGAATTCTTTTAATTTTTGAACTGCTTCGATTCTAAGACTCTTCACCTGATCATAATCTATATTTTCTGGTATTTTCTTATTTTCAAGTTTTTTGAACTGTTCTACCTGTTTTTTCTGGCGTTTAATATATCCATCATATTTAATTGATATATTTACCTGCTCAGAGACTTCTTCTGACAAATCTTTTGGAAATTCCGGTCTTGCCTCATCGATTGTAGCAAGTACCTGATAAGTTAATTCCGGTCTTCTGATAAGTTCTGCCAGTGAAATTCCGGAATTTAACGGTGTGCTTTGGTACTGCGCAAGTAAATTCTGAACCTTTTCACTTGTTCCTACATGCACATGCTCTACACGTGATACTTCTTCTTCAATCAGTTTTTCTTTTAATTTTAAACGTTCATATCTATCCTGTGAAATTAATCCGATTTCGTATCCTATCTCCGTCAGTCTTTGATCTGCATTATCTTGTCTTAGAAGTAACCGGTATTCCGCTCTGGATGTCATCATACGATATGGTTCATGACTTTCTTTTGTCACCAGATCATCAATCAAAACGCCAATATATGCCTGAGATCGATCCAGTACAACTGCTTCTTTTTTCTGAAGCTTTCTTGCTGCATTGATACCTGCAATCAATCCCTGGCATGCAGCTTCTTCATAACCGGAACTTCCATTGAACTGTCCTCCGCTAAATAACCCTTCAATCTCTCTGAATTCCAGTGATGGCTTTAACTGTCTTGCATCTATACAATCGTACTCAATTGCATATGCATTTCTTACAATCTTGGCATGTTCCAGACCTGCAACAGATCTATACATATCATACTGGACATCCTCCGGTAAAGAACTGGACATACCTCCGATGTACATTTCATTTGTATCAATTCCTTCAGGCTCTATAAATACCTGATGTCTGTTCTTGTCCGCAAATCTTACTACTTTATCCTCAATAGATGGACAATATCTCGGTCCTGTTCCTTCTATCATTCCGGAATATAATGGAGAACGATCCAGATTATTACGGATAATCTCATGTGTCTTTTCGTTAGTGTAGGTTAACCAGCATGGCACCTGGTCAATCTGAATATCATCCGGATTAGTGGTAAATGAAAATGGTGTGATTCTTTCATCACCATACTGCGCTTCCATTTTACTAAAATCTATAGATCTTTTATCGATTCTTGCCGGAGTTCCTGTCTTAAAACGGTACATGTTAATTCCAAGATTCTTCAGACATTCTGTCAGATGATTTGCAGCCTGCAAACCATTCGGACCGGTTGCATTACTGACTTCACCATATACACATCTCGCACGGAGATATGTTCCGGTACACAATACGACTGCTTTTACTCGATATATACCCCCAGAGAGTATCTGAACACCAATTACTTTTTTCTTCCCACTTTCACAGACTTCTTCAGTCAGGATATTTACCACTTCCGTCTGTCTGACATCCAGATTTTCCTGGTTTTCCAGCACTCTCCTCATTGTTCTGCTGTACTGTTCCTTATCTGCCTGGGCACGCAGTGAATGTACTGCCGGTCCTTTTGATTGATTCAACATCTTTGACTGAATAAATGTCTTATCAATGACCTTGCCCATCTCACCGCCAAGAGCGTCAACTTCTTTGACAAGATGTCCTTTTGAACTTCCTCCAATATTCGGATTACAAGGCATCATGGCAATACTCTCCACGCTGACGGTAAATACTACTGTCTTAAATCCCATTCTTGCAGCCGCCAGAGCTGCTTCACAGCCTGCATGTCCTGCTCCAATTACTGCAATATCATATTCGTCTTTATTTTCCCATACAGAATTTGCTGAATATTTCATTGACCAAATCTTCTCCTATCGTCTCTCCGGTTATACTTCCAAGTTCTTCGTAGGCATCCATCAGATCAATAGAATAAAAATCTTCCGGCATACCCATATCTATGCTTTCTTTTACCTTTTTTAATGCCTCATAAGCATTGTTCAATGCTGTTTTATGTCGCACATTTGTAATATAAATTTCATCGTTAAAAGATATTTTTCCTTCAAAAAACATCTCTTTCAATGTCTGTTCCAATTCACTGATCCCCTGCCCGTTTTTCGCAGATATCTCTATAATTGCAGGAAAAATATCACAACTTTCTAACTGATTAATCTCGGAATATTTCTTCTTTATCTCGTCTTTTCCAAGAATTGTATTAAGATCCGCTTTATTTAACAGAATAATAGCTTTTCTGCCATAGATCATACGCATAATATCATCGTCATTCTCATCCAGTGGCGCTGAAGCATCAATGACATACATGATAAGGTCGGCATCCTTTGCATTTTCCTTTGCACGGTCTACACCAATCTTCTCTACCACATCCTCGGTATCACGGATTCCTGCTGTGTCTACGATATTTAATGAGATTCCCTGCAGATTCATATGCTCTTCCAGTACATCTCTCGTTGTTCCGGCAATCTCAGTTACAATTGCACGCTCTTCACCTAATAACACATTTAACAGGGAAGATTTTCCGGCATTTGGCCTTCCTACGATGACTGTCTTAATTCCTTCTTTGATCATTCTTCCATCATCACAAGTGGATAATAAATGTTTCAAGCTCTTCATATGATCTTCCACGACAACTTCAAGCTTCTCGCCATAACCGTCCACACTGATGTGTTCCGGATCGTCTAGTGCTGTCTCGATAAATGCTGTATGATACAGAATTTCTTCACGTATTTTTTGGATCTCTTTTTTAATATTCCCCTTCAACTGGCTGACGGAACTTCGAAGTGCATACTCATTTTTTGAGGAAATGAGATCTCCTACTGCCTCTGCCTGGGACAGATCCATCTTTCCATTTAAAAATGCGCGCTTTGTAAATTCGCCTGGATCTGCAGGTCTTGCGCCATATTTTATCACCGTCTCCAAAATTCTTCGCACAACATACACACCACCATGGCAATTGATTTCCACAGTATCTTCTCCTGTATAGCTGTGCGGTCCACGCATCAGCATCACAAGCACTTCATCAATCGTATCTTCTCCGTCTACAATATACCCGTAGTGAATGGTATGCGTAGGCTGTTTTGACAGCTTTTTTTCATTTTTCCCTTTATATATGCGCTCTGCAATCTCTACAGCTTCTTCTCCACTCATTCTGACAATTCCAATTCCGGAATTACTCATGGCGGTAGATATGGCTGCGATTGTGCCAGACTCATTTCTCATTCTATATCCTCCCTGTTATTTTCACCTGTACACATGATGCCTTACGAACTGCTTCATGCAATTGCATGACATACTTCTACTGCGCACCTCTGCAAGTCTACACTCCGTT
>OLOC01001976.1_pt1 | contig 10400 bp, 6 predicted proteins | sample 1643111 | NCBI WGS metagenome assembly OLOC01 (sample SAMEA3136633, study PRJEB25190) | human gut metagenome
CCCAAGCGATCCGCGCCGCCGCCGGCAGCGCCAATGCCATGGGGCTGACCGCCCGATGCAGCTGGCCCGCAACAGCCCGCGGCTCCCCGTCGGCGACGACGCGCCCCTCCTCCAGCACCACCACGCGGTCGGCCAGCCCATACACCTCTTCCAGCCGATGCTCGCTCATAACCACCGTCGTCCCTAGCTCGCGATTGATCCGGTGTACCGTAGCCAGAAAGTCGCTGGCGGCAATGGGATCCAGCTGACTCGTGGGCTCGTCCAGCACCAGTACATCGGGCCGGGCCGCCATGACCGACGCTAGGTTCAGCAGCTGCTTCTGGCCGCCCGAAAGCTCGCCCACGTTCTTATGGAACCAGTGCTGGATGCCGAAGTAGCTGGCCATCTCCGCCACGCGCAAGCGCATGGTGCGCTCGTCGCAGCCGAGGCTTTCCAAGACGAAGGCCAGCTCGTGCCACACTTTGTCGGTCACGATCTGCGCATCGGGGTCTTGCATGACGAATCCGATGCGGGCCACTTGCTCGCGCTCGGGCACGTCGGCGAGAGGCACGCCATCGAACAGCACCTGTCCGCTTTGGTGCCCATGGGGAGCGAGCGCCGACTTGAACTGGCGCAAGAGCGTTGTCTTCCCGCAGCCGCTCTGACCGCATACCAGCACAAACTGGCCCGGCTCGATGGCCACAGAAACATCGCGAAGGGCATCGCGGGGCGCCTCCGGGTAGCGAAACGTCAGCTCTTCGAAAGCGAATAACGCCACAACGCCCTCCCTCCGCAATTGATAACCGCAGGAATAGCCAGAAAAGCGCCATAGCAAACGGCCCCCATAAGCACGGCCACTCCCGCAGAGGGCCATACGATTGTCGGGAAGTACGTGACCGCGAACCCTCCCTGCACGAGCGCAACCACCGCCCCAGCGACAAGCGCGCCCATCGCCACGACCAGCACCGTATCGCGCGCCTCCCAGCGGAAGAGCGCGAAGTGAGTGCGCCCCGACAGCCCGAAGCCACGAGCCGTCATGGAATCGGCGGCCACCACGGCACTTTCTAAAGCGTCGGCCGACAGCGACAAGAGGACACTGCCCCCGTCGCGCACGCGCGCCGCCACGGAGGCGCCTTCCGCCGGGCCTTTCCCAATGCAAGCCCGTGCCGTCATGAGGGCGTCGGCTTTGCGGCGGTAACTTGGCACGAGGCGCAGCACCATGGTGAGCACCAGCGACAGCGCCGGAATAGCGCGGCCGAACAGGTAAGTAAACTTGTCCGAAGTCATGACCAGGTGAAAGGAGGCGAACCACAGCATCATGGCCACGAGCATAAGCCCCGTGGAGGCGCCCAAAGCCAGCGCTTCTAACGTGTAAGGACGGCCACCCCACCAGCGGAGGAGCACCGTGGCGCCCTGCGTGTTGAACAGCGGCGCCGACAGCGTCACCACAAGCAGCACCGCCGTGAGTCCCGCGATGAAGCGCCAAGCCTCACGGCCACGAAACGTCAGATAACAGGCCGCCGCAAGAAGAACGGACATCACCTGACAAATGGGGTTCGCAAGCACCATGGAAAGCACGATAGCCCCCGCGAAGAAGCCGAGCGTCACCGCGGGATGCAGAGACGCAAAGGCGCAACGGCCTTGGTATGGCAGGGTGCTCATGGGCAACGCGGCTTCTCGGCGAGAACGTTACAGGACCGGCGCCACATCGAGGCCCGCAACGGTGGCGGCCAGCACCCCGGTGTAAGCCGGGGTCGCCTGACCGGCGGCGCGCAGGAACTGGACGCCAGCCGCGCGCAGCTCAAGGGCCGCGGGCATCATGGTGTCGGGGCTGTAGTAGGGGTTCGGTCGTGGGGCCCTGTTGCTTGGCGTCGCGTTGGAACACCTGCAGCGTGGCCATGAGACATAAATCCGCTCCGCGCGCCTCCAGTGTCTCGCGGGCCGCATCGGCCAAACCGCGCGCCTGATCAGGGGTGGCCAGCGTGGAGAAGCCGGCCACCGCCGCGCCGTATTCCGCCATCACTTCCACGGCCTCGCGCCAGGTGCCCCGGCCGCTCGCCAAGCCGCCGTCACCCTGCACATCCACCGAAGCAATGATGGGGGCATCAGTCACCTTGCGCAGGCCCATGAGCGCACACTTCAGATCATCGGCCGTCGTGAACCCGTTCAAAAAGAACGCATCAAAGGTGCGGCCATCGAAGAATTGCGCCGCACGAGCGTACTGGTCGCGATTTTCCACAAGCGACGCCTTGGAGTCGGGATCCAGCGGCAAACCGCAGGGGGCGATTTCCACAAGCGTGTGCTGAGGCTTGAACTCCGCCATGACCGCAAGAGCCGCCTCAGCCAGCGCTTCGCCTTTGCCCTCGGCACCAACGGCCACCAAGCGAGCCGACGTGAAATCGGCCACGGGGGTGACCATACACTGCGGGCCGGCCACCGTTTCCATGCGGTAAGCTTCTTCGATGGTTTCCGGCTCCACCAAAAGCGCGAGCGCCTGATCGCACACCGACTCGATGCCGGCCCGACGCAGGGCCTCCTGAATCGGCGACGAAACGACGAGCATGTCCTTGCCAAAGCGCAGCGCGAGATCGGCCATGAGGAGTTCCTTTCCACGAATTTGCTGCCTTCCATGATACAAGATTGCTTGAGGGATAAACCTTTTTCGACATGAACCCCTTCCAAATGATCTTTTGCGACCGCCGTGCATCCTGCGTCCTAGAGGGTGACAAAATCAAACAACCAGGGGGGTGACATTCTTATTCGTCCATAACACCGCCGTGCATCCTGCGCATCGTTTCGTACATCCAGAAGGCGTTTTCCGATGCCGAGGGCCCTGCATCAACGAAGGAAGATAAAAGGTTCGGAAAGGAGGGAGACGGGCAATCTGAAACTTTCTTATTGAATGTGAAGAAAATTCTCAGAGGGCGAACGGGCTTCTGACGCAGGTAAACGGGCTCTGACAAGGGGTTATATGCTACTCACCGCCGAAATGATGCCGTTCTTCGTGGAAAATGAAGCACATTATGGTGACCAAAACAAGTCTTGACCTATAATTCGTTTCAGCGATTTGGAAGTTCCCCTGCTTCCATCGCTCTGCTTCAATCCCCTTGAAAGCAGAATGCGGCACTCGATGCCGCTACCCCCTCCTCCGAGGCGGCGAGGCACCCCTCCTTGCCGCCTCACTTCTTTTTTGGCGCTGCCCTTGAAACAAGCGCCGTGCTCGCGACGATGAGCAACCTGCCAACCCTGTTGGCACAAGCCGGTGGAACTGGATCGGAGTTCCGCCGGCTTTTTTTGTAGGCATCAGTTTTCTGCGTCTGCTGAATTCTGGAAATAGTTGCGAGTTTCGAGCAGCCGAACCGGGCAAATCTCACAGTGACCGCCCAAATCCGGAAGTAGATGAGAGTTTCGAGCATCATTTCGCACCGCACGCGCTGATTTTGTCCAAATCGCGCCCGAAACTCGCATCTATTTCCGAAGCCTTCCCTCGTTACGCCCGAAACTCGCATCTATTTCCGAAATTCTCCTTCGCTATGCTCGAAACTCACATCTATTTCTATCGAGAGGCAAAATCCGGCAAACATATCCTAAGCCGCAAACAAAATACGCCAGCTCTGCCACAAAGACATGAGCTGGCGCTCGGTTCAAACCTATCGACTCAGGCAGAGCCGCGGTCAAACTATTCCGTAGCATCCTCCGCATCAACCACGGCCACAGCCTCTTCAGCAGCCTCGGCGAGGTCGGCGGCCTCGGCAACTTCGGCACCCTCTTCGGCGTCATCTTCGTCGCGGTAGCGCTCGTCGATCTCGTCGTCGGTGTAGGCGACCGGCTCTTTCAGGGCCGCCATGAAGTTCGGGGCCTCGCCGATGTAGGCGGCCTCGGATTCGAAGGTATAAGCGCCCTCGTCATCGACCTCATACAGGTAGGCGATGGCGTAACCCTCATCGGCACCCGGCACGCCGCCCTCAGCAATGAGCGCATCCTTCACGCCATCGTCGGTTTCAATGTAGCCGTCGTAGCAGAAGGCGTAGCAGTCGGCCCCGCGAGCGCCACGCACGTTCTTCTCGGCCGCCTCGAAGCACTCCTCGGCGGAATCGCCCGGGTGCGACTCGATGAACAGATTGTCCTTCACGACGAGCGTGGTGAAGGGGATGACGTCCTCGCCGCCCTCGATCTTCTCTTTGGCCTCGTCCAGGGCGAAGACGAGCACGCGTTCCAGCTCGTCGGGAATCTCCGGCACCTCGGTGCTCGCGTTCTCAATGTTGCGATCGGCCACGGAGGGCCTCCTTTCCTTCAGGTTCACAGGCGGCGCAACCTCCTGCGCGTCGGCCTGCATCACGGGGCGCCTCCTTCGACGCTTCGTTGCTTGCCCGTAGTGTAAAGCAACGGCATCGCAACTCAAGCCACAACACGGCGACAAACGGGCAGCGCGGGCAACCGCTTCGGTGAGGCTTCGCCCCTTGCCGCAGAGCAAGAACGAAGTTCGGCGGGGGCAAGCGGCGACCGGAGCGCGTCACTTTATCGTCAGACGCAGCACCCGTTTCAGCATAGCGACAATCCCCCGCTGTCCGTGGCGCAGAGAACTTGATGTGGGAAACTTTTCTCATTACAAGCAAGGTCAGCAAACGGGCAGAGAAAGGCGCAAGCGGGCGCATATGCTGAAGCGAATGCGGACATACCTGGGAGTGATCTTCGCCATCTTCGCGCGGGATGTGAAACGGGTGCTGCGCAACCCCGTGGCGCTCGTCATCGCCTTGGGCATGATCGTCATGCCGTCGGCTTACGCCTGGTACGTGGTAGCGGCCAACTGGGACCCCTACAGCAACACGGCCGATGTGCTGGTGGCCGTGGCCAACGAGGATGCGGGGGCCGACAGCCCTGAGACGGGGCATTTGGACGTGGGCGCACAGGTGGTGGCCCAGTTGCACGACAACCACGAGATGGGCTGGGAATTCACCGACGCCGAGGCGGCCATAAATGGCGTCTACGAGGGACGCTACTGGGCGGCACTCGTCATCCCGAAGGATTTCAGCGAAGACTTCGCCAGCGTGTTCACCGGCGACTTCACCCAGCCGACCATCGACTACTACGTGAACGAGAAGCCCTCCTCCATCGCGCCCAAGGTGACCGACGCGGCGGCCAACGCCGTCGAGGCGGCCGTCAACGAGAACTTCGTGAAGACGGTGTCGGAGAAGGTGGTGGAAACGACCCAGAAGGTGGGGGCCGAGGCGGAAGAGAAGGCCGACGCCGCCGAGGGCAGCCTCACCGCCGGCGTTCGCAGCGCCAAGGAGACCGTGGGCGAAACCCGCGCGACCCTGGAAGGACTCGTCGGCACCGTGGACGACACGCGGACGTCCGTCGCTCGCGCCGACGATACTCTGGCGGGGCTTCAAGACGATGTGCCACATCTGCTGGAGGCCATCGGGCAATCGAAGGAACTGCTCGCGAAGGCGCGGAGCACCGTGAACGAGTACGGAACGGCGCTTTCCAAGAACGCCACCGACGGAGCGTTGCAATTGTCGAGCGCCGCTGCGCAGGCCCAGCGCGCCTTGGGCACTGTGAGCGGCGATGTCGCAGCGGCCGAGGCGGCCACCAATACGGCCCTCGCCACGGCCGAGGGGCTGCTGGCCGACAACAAGACGCTCGTGAGCGACCTCACCGCCCAGGCCGGAGCGGCCGGCGCTGATCCGGCCATCGCGCAAGCTCTCTCCGAAGCCCGGGCCGCCAACGAGCGGCTGACGACCACCACCGACGCCCTGCGCACGGCCTCAGACGACCTGGCTTCCACGGCCGACTCCCTGGAAACCGAGGCGAGCGCGCTGGATACGGCGGCGCAATCAGCCTCTGAAACTATTCGCGCCACCGCGGCCACCTTCCAGGACAGCGTGCTGCCAGACATCACGACCAGCCTGGATTCCCTGGTGGAAGCCTGCGGCACCTTGGAAGGGGCCCTGCGCGGGCTCACTCCCTCGCTCGCCGAGGCGCGGGCCATTTTGGGGCAGCTCAGCGACACGCTGACCTCTTCCGAGACCTCGCTTTCCACCACGTCCGATTCCCTGGGCACCATGGAGACGAACCTGGAGCAGTCGCTCACCGGCCTGACCGCGCTGCAGAACTCCGCCACCGTGAAGGACTTGGCGGAATACCTGAAGGCCGACCCGGGAAAGATCGGCGCCTTCATGGCCGCGCCCGTGGCCCTGGACACGCAACTGGTGTATCCCGTGAAGAACTACGGCAGCGGTGTTGCCCCCTTCTTCACGAACCTGGCCCTGTGGGTGGCCGGCTTCATCCTCATGGCCATGGTGAAGCTGCGCGTCGATCCGGAGGGGCTGCCGAAGTTCACCGCCGTGCAGGCCTACTTCGGACGCTGGCTGTTCTACGTGGTGTGCGGGCTGGCCATGGGGCTCGTCTGCTGCGTGGGCGATTTGGCCCTCGGGATTCAGTGCGAAAGTCCGGCGGCCTTCATCGGCGCGGGGCTGCTCACGGTGTTCGTGGACGTGAACCTCATGTTCGCGCTGGCCTACGCATTTAGGCACATCGGGAAGGCCATCGCGGTCATTCTGCTCATCGTGCAGATTCCCGGCTCCTCGGGCATGTTCCCCATCGAGATGATGCCGGACTTTTTCCAGGTCATTCACCCGCTTCTGCCCTTCACCTATTCCATCGACGCCATGCGCGAGGCCATCGGCGGCTTTTACGCGATGGATTACCTGCACGACATGTTGCTGCTGGGACTTTTGTTCGTGCCCCTGGGGTTCGCCATCGGGCTGGGCATCGGGCGCTGCGATTTCAATTTGAACCTCATGTTCGACGAGAAGCTGGGAGCAACCGACCTGCTTCTGGCCGAGCCGGTCACGGCCAGCGCCAAAGCCGCGGGGCAGACGCCCGCCCGATACCGCACGCGCACGCTCGTCCGCGCGCTGCTGAACATCGACGCCTTCCGCCAGGCTCTCATCGCCCGAGCCGAGCGTTTCCACCGCGCCTACCCGGTGCTGCGGCGCATCGGCTGGGTGGCGCTTGTCGCGCAGCCGCTTGTCACCTTCGCCATTATGGTGCTGGTGCATGCCGACGTGGATGCGCGCGTCATGATGCTCATGGCCATGGTGGTGGGGGTCATCGTGGTGGACACGTATCTCATCGTGATTTCATACCTGGACACCAACCTCGCGCACCAGCTCGCCCTGGCGAACCTGAGCACCGAGGAACTGCAGAAGCGCGCCAGCGGGCAAATCGGTGGTGATTCGGCGTGAGGGTGATTTGGGACATTTTCATCGGTGATGTGCGGAGCCTCTTCCGGAACGTCATTGCTGCCATCGTGGTGATGGGGCTCGCGCTCGTGCCGCCCATGTACGCCTGGTTCACGACGCTCGGCTTCTGGGATCCCTACAGCAACACCGGCAGCATCAAGGTGGCCGTGGCCTCGGAAGATGCCGGCTATACCTCCAACCTCATCCCGACGCCCATCAATGCCGGCGAGCAGATCATCGGCAAACTGCGGGCCAACGATCAGTTCGCGTGGCAGTTCGTCAGCGCTGACGAGGCCGCGCGCGGCGTGCGCTCTGGCGAGTATTACGCGACGCTCGTCATCCCGAAGGAGTTCTCGCGCGACCTCATGACCGTGTTTACCGACGACATCACCGAGCCGAAGATCATCTACTACGACAACGAGAAGGAGAACGCCATCGCCCAGCGTGTGACGGCGACAGGCGCGAGCACCCTGCAGGAGACCATCGACGAGACGTTCACGGAAACCGTGGCATCGGTGGCCCTGGGCACCACGAGCAGCCTCACCTCGTTCATGAGCGGGGAGGGCATTCTCACCTACGCGCAGACGCTGGGGTCGCGCCTTGGCGAGGCCGTGGGCGAAGTGGGTGCGGCGGCTGACCAGGCCCAGGCCTACGCCGACCTCATGAGCTCCACCACCTCGCTCGTAGATGCGACGGCAAGCATTCTAAAGGAGGCAGGGAAGGCACCGGATGCCACGGCGCCTTTGGTGAGCGAAACGCGCGACGGGCTGACGAGCGCCCAGGACGGGCTTTCCGCCGCGAGCACCGCAGCCGAGAAGGCGCTCACAACTGCCGACGCCAGCTACGACGCTGTGGCCCGCGCCGCCGATGAGGCCTTCGCCGCCATGAAAGACGACCCAGCTGCGGCCCAGGACGTCCTGGCCGCCTGCCGCTCGGACGTGCAGGGGCTCGCCCAGGCCTACCAGACCATGCGCGACACCCTGGCCGGACCCGACCCGGACAGCCCGGCCGTCGGCGCCCTTGACCGCATCATCACCCAACTGGGCACGCTAGAGGTGAACCTCGCCACCGCCGAGAGCGCCATCGGAAGCGACGCAGCATCCATCGATGAGGCGCACACCAAGGTGACCGACAGCATCAACCAGGCGCGGGCCGGCTTGAACGATTCGGAAAGCACCTACAACGACCAGCTGAAGGGCGAGCTGGCGTCGCTGTCCGACAGCCTGCAGAAGGTGGGCGCCGACACCGAAACCCTGGCCAACTCGCTGAAGGACACGGCGGACAGCCTGGGCGACGCCACCGATTCCTTGGCCGCGAACCTCGCCGGCGCCGAGGCGTCGCTGCGCAAGACCGCCGAAACGCTGCGCACGGCGGAAAGCCAGCTCGCCCAGGCCCGCGACGACCTGCGGCACGCCCTGGACACCGGCGATATCGACGAGGTGCGCCGCATCATCGGCGACAACCCGGCCGCCATCGCCCAATTCCTCGCCGCGCCGACGCACCTCGAGCGCCACGCGGTGTACCCCATGGCCGACAACGGCAGCGCCATGAGCCCCTTCTACACCTCCCTCGCCCTGTGGATCGGCGCCATCTTCATGGTGGCTCTCATGAGCGTGTCCGTCTCCCCCGCGCGCCAGGCCGCCCTGACACGAAAGTTCGGGCGCGCGCCGCGGGCGGCCGAGCTGTACCTCGGTCGCTACGGGGTGTTCTGCCTGCTGGGACTCGCCCAAGCGCTCATCGTGGGACTCGGCAACGTGTTCTTCCTCGGCGTGGAATGCGAGCACTTCTGGCTGTATCTGGCGGCGTGCTGTTTGGCATCGGTGGTGTTCACGAACCTGGCATACACGCTGACGGTGTCCTTCGGCAACATCGGGAAGGCGCTCGCCATCATCGGTCTCGTGCTGCAGCTGGCCGGCGCCGGCGGCCTCATGCCGGTGCAGATGCTGTCGGCTCCGCTGTTCCAGGAGATTTACCCGTGGCTGCCCTTCGCCCATTCCATGCCGGCGCTGGAAGGAGCCATGGCCGGCATCTACGGCGACCAGTACCTTGTGCAGATGGGCCTGCTCGCGGCCATCCTGGTGCCGAGCCTCATTCTCGGCCTCGTCCTGCGGCGCCCCGTCATCCGGCTGAACCGGTGGGTGCTCGCCAAGCTGGACGAGACGAAGTTCCTCTAGCGCCTCGCCGCGTACAGGCACCTGTCGATGGTCTTAAGCTCGCCAAGCTAGATGAGACGAGCCTCGCCGCGCTTTCGTCAAATGGCCAAAAAATACGCGCTGACTGCTTTTCGGAGGGCTCTTTTTCTCCTTTCGCTTTCCTCCGCGCTCGCACGTTCGCTACAACGGGATTCTGACCTGGTAAAACTTGACACGCGGGAAGCGACGCCTTCAAAATCGCGGACCGATACTGCAGCTGTCGCGGGTTTTTTGGCCAAAAAGCGTCAGGCACGCCCCTTTATATACAGTTCACGCATGGTTTTTGGCCAACAGCGGCTTAATCATGAGACGCTTGTGCAGTTTGCAGACGCTTGTGCAGTTTGCGCGCCGTTTTTGGCCAGTAACGACCTAGCGAGGGGCACCCGTGCAGTCTGCACACGGTTTTTGACCGCTTTTCCTCTCGCGTAGCAGCTTCATTCCAGCGGGACGAGGGCGCGGGGGAGGATGTTGTGGGCACAGGCGATGGTCATGCCGTAGTTGGTGAAGGGGGCCTGCTGGGCGCGGGCGCGCTGGAGGCGCGAGGCCATGTCGCGGGCGTTCAAGGTGCAGCCGCCGCAGTGGACGATGGCGGCATAGGGGGAAAGATCGTCGGGGAAGTCGCGGCCGGAGGTGAAGGCGAACTGCGGGTCTGCGCCGCTGATGACGCGGATGAGCCGGGGCAGCTTCACCGTGCCGATGTCCTCGCAGGTACGGTGGTGGGTGCAGCCCTCGGCGATGAGCACGGTGTCCTCGTCGGTGAGGCTTTCCAGGGCGCGTACCGCTTCTAGTTGAGCGGCCAAGTCGCCCTTGTAGCGGGCCATGAGGATGGAAAACGATGTGAGCGGCACATCCGCCGGCAAAAGGGCGTCCACCTCGCCGAAGGCCTGGGAGTCGGTCACCACCAGGCGCGGCGGTCGGGCGAGGGCGGCCAGCAGGTCGGGCAGGCCTTCCACGCCGGTGGCGCAGGGGAAGGCGCCGGCGT
>OLOC01001983.1_pt1 | contig 10384 bp, 9 predicted proteins | sample 1643111 | NCBI WGS metagenome assembly OLOC01 (sample SAMEA3136633, study PRJEB25190) | human gut metagenome
GAAAAAAGGAGAGATAGAAAAATGGCGAAAAAAATCAACATTACAGACAAACTGAATTTTGAATCCAATCCGATCATTGTGATCGGAGATCTGGAAGTAGAAGTAAAATCAGATGCGGAGACAATGCTCCGGCTGATGGGAGTATTCGCAGAGAATTCTGAACTGCAGGCGGTTGGAGAAGCATTGGAGCTTATCTTTTCCCCAGAAGATGTAGAGAAGATCTGCAAGATGGAGAAAGATGGAAAGAAACTTTCAGCAAATTCTTTGATGACTATTATTCAGTCTGCTATGGAATTGGTCATGGGAGAAGACAAGGGAGAGCAGTGACCCGTACTATGATCTGATAGATGATTTTGATCTAATCATATCATCTTTTCAATCACAGTACGGGATTCGTTTATCCAGAGAGCTTCCGGAAGGAATGAAATGGGAAGAGTTCAGAGATCTTCTTGTTGGTATTGCCCCGGATACAGCTCTTGGAAGGATTGTTTCCGTTCGCGCAGAAGACCGGAAAGAGTATCTGGAGAATTTCACACCGGAACAACATCGGATCCGCAACGAATGGAAATCGAAACATGCAGAATTTATAAAGAATCATACAACAAAAGAACAGATGGATGCGCAGCTTGATGCGATGAAAATGGCATTTATGCGTATGGCAGGCCTTGGAGGTGATTAAAAATTGAAAGATTAAAAGTAAAATGCCCTTTTTGCGGACATGAGCAGAAAGTACAGTACACCCCGGATGCAAGATGCCGGGGTGTCTTTTTTAAGTGTCAGGCAAGGCACTGCAAGAAAGAATTTGAAATAAAGATAAACCAGGACAAGTAGTGCCACTGTGCCGATGTCCTCGCGACAGAGGCAGGTGGTATATATGTCAGCTACAAGTATTGGACAGATCGGACTTGATCTGGTTGTAAATAAAAATCAATTCGAGAGTCAGATGGCCGGAATAACCGGTCTGGCAAAAAAAACAGGTGCCGCACTTACGACTGCTTTCGGCATAAAAAAGCTGGTTGATTTTGGAAAACAGTGCCTAGAGCTTGGATCTGATCTTGCAGAGGTTCAGAACGTTGTAGATGTTACTTTCCCGCACATGACCTCAGAGGTCGATAAATTTGCAAAGAGCGCTGCACAAAGCTTTGGTCTGTCAGAGACCATGGCGAAACAGTACACCGGTACATTCGGTGCCATGGCGAAAGCTTTCGGATTTTCCGAAAAACAAGCCTATGACATGGGAACAACATTGACTGGTCTGGCTGGTGATGTAGCATCTTTTTACAATTTATCGCAGGATGAGGCTTATACAAAGCTGAAATCGGTCTTTACTGGTGAGACGGAATCGCTGAAAGATCTCGGTGTCGTAATGACACAAACGGCTCTTGATTCCTATGCCATGGCAAATGGCTTTGGTAAAACAACCTCGGCAATGACTGAGGCGGAAAAAGTAGCTCTACGATATCAGTTCGTTCAGGACCAGCTGTCTGCAGCACAGGGCGATTTTGCCCGTACGTCTGATTCGTGGGCCAACCAGTGCAGGATTCTGAGCCTGCAGACGCAATCACTCATGGCTACGATTGGACAGGGACTGATCAATCTGTTTACCCCGGTAATCAAGGTGATCAACATTGCAATCGGTAAACTTGCTACGCTGGCGAATGCATTTAAAGCATTTACGGAACTGATTACAGGGAATAAAGCCAGCAATGGCGGCAGTAATGGTGTATCAGAGATAGCTGCTTCTGCAGCAGATGCAGGTGACAGCCTTAACGGTGCTTCTGATGCAGCTTCTAATCTGACTAACAATACCAATAAAGCTGGCAAGGCAGCACAGAATGCAGCAAAGAAAATGAAATCCCTTATGGGATTCGACCAGATCAACAAACTTGATTCGCAGTCCAGTACATCATCTTCAGGAACTTCACCATCGACAGGCAGTACAGGAACGGCAGGGAATGGAGTTGATTATGGAAAGCTTGCTGATGGCGATACAGTCATCGATAAGACAGATGAAAAGTTATCTGCTCTGCAGAAACGTTGCCAGGAACTTGCAAAACTGTTCAAGAAGGGTTTTGAAATTGGATTTGGCGATTCTCAGAAAAAGATAGATTCCATCAATAAATCTGTAAAGAATATTGGTAAAAATCTGAAAGAGATCTTCACGGATACAGCAGTTGTAAATGCGGCAAATCGATGCGCAAATAATATCGCTCTTGCTTTTGGCAAGATTACTGGTTCTACGGCCAGAATCGGGCTTACGCTGGCAGACAATCTTGTTGGAGGCGTTGATAAATACCTTGCAAAGAGCAAAGGTTATATCAAAAAGCGCATTGTTTCATTATTTGATGCGACAGGTGAGATTGCGAAACTCTCAGGAGATTTCAGCGTTGCGCTGGCAGATATCTTTGATGTTTTTTCAGGAGATGATGCCAAGGCAATCACTGCAGATATCATCCAGGTATTTGCAGATGGATTTCTTGGAGCTGCAGATTTGGCAGTTAAATTCAAAAGAGATTTTGTATCACTTTTTACTGTTCCGGTCATCCAGAATACAGACAAGATCTCCGAAACACTGGAGAACATGCTTGGACGTTGGAGAGTTACGTTTGATGCTCTTTCACAGAGTTTTACTGATACATTCGACAAAATCAATTCAGTTTATGATCAGTATTTCAAACCCTTTGTTGACTCCATCACACAAGGCATATCGGATATCCTTGGAACATTCCTTGAGGCTTATAATACATATCTTTCACCATATCTGGACTATATATCAGATAAATTCAGCTCTGTATGGAAGGAACATGTTCAGCCGGCACTGGATGGAATTCTTGAATTGCTTGGTAAAGTATTTGAGAATCTAAAAGCATTATGGGAAACAGCACTGGTTCCATGTATCGAATGGATAGTTAACAATGTAATGCCGGTTCTTGGACCGATCATTGGAGGCCTTGGAGAGCTTATTTTAGATCTTCTGGCAGTTGCAGGTGATGTGATTAAGGGGATTACAGATATTCTGGGTGGTTTCATTGATTTCTGTACCGGTGTATTTACAAATGATTTCTCGAAATGCTGGCAGGGAATTGAAGAAATCTTACAGGGATTCAAGACAATTGCAACATCAATCTTTGACTTTGCGAAGAAATACATCTTCCAGCCATTCATTGATTATGTGAAGGGGATCTTTCGGACAGACTGGTCGCAGAGCTTTGGTCTGTTGGGAACAGTCCTGAATACATTTTTGGAATCCGTGAAGCGTATTTGGGGAGACGCCAAGACGATTTTTAATGGAATCATAACTTTCATAAAAGGTACATTTCATGGAAATTGGAAGCAGGCGTGGTCCGGAATTAAAGATATCTTTAAGGGAATTTTCGATTCCCTTGTGACATTGGCAAAGACTCCGCTGAATGCCGTGATTGACATAATTAATAATTTAATGCACAAACTCAATTCCGGACTGTCTGCGATAGAAAACGCATTTTCTTTCAGCTATGATTTTACCAACCCTATCACTGGAACAAGACATTATGGCCATTATGGAATGTCTCTTCCTAGAGTTCCGACTATTCCGCATCTGGCGAATGGCGGTTATGTGAAGCCGAATACTCCGCAGTTGGCCATGATTGGCGACAACCTGCATCAGGGAGAGGTCGTGGCACCGGAAGACAAACTGAAAAAGATGGCAATTGAAGCAGCTCTGGCAGCAGGCGGAACTGGCGTAAGCAAAGCAGAACTGGAATCAATTATAAATCGTGCTGTGATGCGGATTGTTGCAGCATTGACCGATATGGGATTCTACTTGGACTCCACACAGATTGCAAAAGCAACACAGGAAGCAAAAGCAGCCATGGACATCAGATACAACTCAGTGGAGGTGAAGTGATATGGCAAAGAAAATATTATGGTCCGGGAGCACTACGCTTCCGGCACCAACATCATTGAGCGTAAATGATGAGATCATATGGACATCTGATACCGGTCGTACATTGGCAGGATTAATGGTTGGAGCAGTAGTTGCACAGAAGAAAAATTTAAGTATAAAATGGGAATTTCTGACAGAAGCACAGGTGAAAACGATTAAAAATACGTTGGTTCCAGGATTCTTTCCGTTCTCATTTCGTGATGATGGAATTGATATCACGATACAAAGCTACCGAGGTACGCTGAGCAAAGAACATTTAGGAGATATTGGAGATGGCTTGTATTGGTACAGATCTGTATCTGTAGATATTATTCAGAGGTGACAGGATGATAAAGACAACTGCAGCTTACAAAGAAGCTTTAAAAGAAAAAGGAATATTTCACCACAAAGCGATCATTGATTTCCCAGACGGAAGCAACGACACTGTGGAAGATCTGGATATCTATACATTTCAGATATCTGATGGTACTTCAAACACAAGCAGCTTCGACCTTGGCGCGGCGATAGCACAGCAGTTAACACTGAAGATAAACAATATTGATGGAAGATTTGATGAGCATGACTTCAACGGTGCCGTAATAACTGTGCAAGTAGGGTTGGAATTATTGAATGGGGCTGTTGAGTGGCTAGATAAAGGTAAATTCACGGCAGAACCAGGGGAAGAGTCTGGCAATTCGATATCTGTAAAGGCTTTTGATGATATGACCAAGTTTGATCAGCCGTATTCGCTTAGTAAACTTGTATATCCGGCTACTCTTGGAACCATAGTAAGGGATGCCTGCAGTTGCTGCGGAGTTACCCTGGCATCAGATACAGCAGCTTTTGACAACAATAATTTTATTGTACAGAACCGACCAGATGACTCTGCATTGACTTTCCGACAGGTATTGCAGTGGGTAGGCCAGATTGCATGTAAGTTCTTCAGGATTGATCGATTCGGAAAATTGTCCGGTGGTACAACACAGATCTCTTGGAAGCGACCTGGGTCCGAAAGGAAGATACAATCTGGGCTGATATTGCTGGAAATGCGATATTAGATTCGGAAGGCCAGGAAATCGGTACGGCCATAGAAATACCGTTAAAAAACGGTAATTCAAATATAATAGATGCTGATAATTCTGATGAGATTCTAAAGATCAGTGATCTTTTAACGGGATCAACGATACAGACAGACGATGTAGTGATCACTGGGATTCGAGTGAATGAGGAAGATGGAGATAGCACAGAGGAAATAACTTACCAATCTGGCGCAGAAGGTTATATTTTGGAGATTTCCGGAAACAAGCTGATCCAGAGTGGCAGTGGCGCGACAGTAGCGGCATATCTGGGTGAACGTTTAAATGGAATACAGTTTCGCCCGATGTCAGTTAGCACACCTGCAGATCCCGCACGGGAAGCGGGTGACCTTGGCCTTGTGATCGATGCAAAAAAACGGTACCACAAAACAATCTTCACAAATGTAGAGTATACGGCTCACACATCACAAAATCTGATATCTGGAGCTGAAGCACCTACACGACTTTCAAGCACACGATACAGCCAGGCTACACAAGTCTATAAGGAACTGCGAGCAAATCTCAAAAGACAGAAAACAGAGTGGGATACTGCATTTGACAATCTGCAGGAAGCGATGAAAACAAAGAATGGTCTTTTTCCAATCCATGAAACAATGGAAGATGGAAGTACCATTCTTTATTTTTGCGATAAACCCGAATTGTCCGAAGCTACGATCGTAGTGAAATTTAGTGCAGCAGGCTGGGGAATGTCAACAGATGGCGGAAAGACCTGGAATTCTGGCTGGCTGGTTGATGGCACTATGATCGCTGCAATACTAAACGTAATTGGTGTCAATGCAAAATGGATTAATGCCGGGGCATTGACAGTAAAAGATTCTGACGGAAAAACTATATTCGAAGTTGACATGGACAAAAAGTCTGTATATATGGATCCTGATATGCTGACTATCGGAGGAATGCCACTATCTAAAAAGCTAGCATCTATGGATGAGAATATTGCATCTGCTAAGAACATGACATTCCAGTTGTCAAACGATATGCAGACGATCACATCTGATGCAGACGGTAATATTCCGGTATTTCCAACGGTCACAACTACAGCGAAAGTTATGTACGGCTCACAGGATGTAACCAATGATTGCAGTTACACGATTACGAAATCCGACAGCGTGACCGGCTCTTGGGATGTCGATACGCACACCTATACAGTCACAGGTTTGAGTGCCGACAATGGCTGGGTGGATATTAAAGCCACTTACCTGCAAACCTTGTCCATCACAAGGAGATTCACAATCGCCAAGCTCAAAGCCGGGAAGAACGGAGTCAACGGACTAGATGGTCTACAAGGAGAAAAGGGCGAACAAGGAGTTCCCGGAAAAGATGGCAAAGATGGAACAAATGGAGTAGACGGCAAGACATCATATTTCCACATAAAATATAGTTCCGTGGCAAATCCGACATCATCCAGCCAGATGACCAAAACTCCGTCCACATATATCGGCACTTATGTAGACTACGAACCGAACGACAGCACAGACCCAAAGAAATACACGTGGTCAAAATTCGAGGGGTCTGATGGTAAAGATGGTATTGCTGGAACGAACGGCACAGACGGAAAGACGTATTATCTACATATTGCCTACGCGAACAGTGCTGATGGAAAGACAGGCTTTTCGGTTTCTGATGGAACTAATAAACTGTATATTGGCCAGTATACGGATACCACCAAGACAGATTCCACTGACCCGACAAAATATACATGGAGTAAGATTAAGGGCGAGACGGGAGCTGATGGAAAACCGGGAAGAACCTACATCATTGAGCCGTCTTGTAACGTGCTGAAACGTGGAGCAGACAAGAATGTCAGTCCAAATTTTTTGAAATTTAACGCATACTACAGAGACGGTGATTCGGCTACCAGATATGCGTATAAGGGCAGATTCGTGATCGAAGAGACTACTGATGGTAATACATGGAAAACCATTTACACCAGTTCAACGGATGAAGATACGGTGACACATTATCTTTATACGATACTGACCAATAGTTCTAGCGAAACTATTTCAAGCTCCAACGGCTCTACTATCGGTATTCCAAGGGATGTCACGAATGTTCGGTGCAAGCTGTACGCATCCGGTGGAACTACAACATTGATGGATATGCAGAGCGTTGCGGTAGTGATTGATGTGGACAATCTGACGCAAGAGCAGATTGTTAAAATTCTGAGTGATGATGGAAAATGGAACGGCTTGTATTATAGAAACGGAAAACTGTACATAAGTTTTAGTTCGGCTATGGGCGGTTCACTATTACTTGGAGGAAAAAATAATTCCGAAGGCTTTTTGAAAATACTGGACAAAACAAATAAAGCAAAAGCCCTTGCTGATTATTCTGGTTTTACGTGTTTTTCGAATTATTCCGAAACTAATGGAGTGGCAGAATATGATGGAATACGCTTTTCTGAGACTGGAATAGAACCAGTCAGTGCGAAAAAAAACTTGCCAGAACGTCCTGACAATCCCACTAATCCTGACGGTTCAGTTGATATTGAATATTCGGATGGTTCTCCGTGGTGGTCAATCGATATATCGAAAAATTCTGATGGCGAGTCCATAATGTCAATATATGGTGCAGAAAATATAACTGGAGCATATGGAGAATTTGATAGTCTTAATACTGATGGAGGCAACCAACGCGCAGAAGCATTTTCGGTCAAAGATGTATTTTACGCAAAAGAAACAATTACCAACACTGGCGAAGATGTGTTTTATGCGAAATTTGAAAAAGAATTAGCATGTCGGGCGGGGCTTCGTGTCTATAGCCTTCCTACGATCACAAGCGGTTGGAACTGTTATATCGATCAAAATAATTACAAGGTATCTGCGTTAAGTTCTTCTTCCAAACGCTACAAAATCCTCGGAGCTTCGTTGCCAGAAGAATTTATTGAGAACCTGTACAACATCGAACCAATAATGGCACGGTATAAAAAAGGCTACCTTGCAAAAGGAGATGAACGCGTAGACGCAGAATTTCCAATGTTCATAGCAGAAGATGTGGACAAGTATTTTCCTTTGGCAGTCGACCATAACACAGACGGACTTCCCGAGAACTGGAATGAGCGTATTATGATTCCGGCAATGTTCGCAATGATAAAAGCTCAGAAAAAGAAAATTGACCAACAGGAGAAACTTATTAATAAACTTTGTGAAAAGTTAAATATAGAATGAATTATGAAATGGAGGTACATAAATGTCAGTAAAGCAAGTACAAGCCATTGTAAATGGTCAGACTTATACCCTTACTTATAACAGTAATACGGGTAAATATGAAGCCACAGCAACAGCACCAAGTAGGTCTAGTTACAGCCAGAGTGGACATTATTACGGAATAACAATCAAGGCAACGGACGACGCTGGAAACGTGACCACCAAAGATGCGACAGATTCCGCAATCGGTAGTTCACTGAGATTAACCGTTAAAGAAAAGGCTGCACCGGTAATCACGGTCACCAATCCAACTGCATCCGCAACACTTACCAATAACAAACCGACTATCACATGGAGCGTCACAGATGATGATTCTGGTGTTAATCCGTCTACTATCGGTATCACAATCGATTCCGGAAGTAAGATTACTGACGGCATTACAAAGACCGCTGTAACCGGTGGTTACAATTGTTCGTACACACCGGCAACAGCGCTTACCGACGGTTCTCATACCATTAGGTTTGACGCATCCGACTACGATGGAAATGCTGCTTCTCAGAAATCTGTAACGTTCAAGATTGACACCGTTCCACCGACACTGAGCGTAACCTCTCCGTCTGATGGATACGTTACCAACAAGAGCACGATCACTGTATCTGGTACAACCAATGATGCAACCTCATCTCCTGTTACGGTAACGGTCAACGGCGCATCTGTAACGGTTGGTAGCAACGGAGCATTCAGCACTACGGCCACATTGTCCGCAGGAACAAATACAATTAATATCGTTGCGAAAGACAGTGCCGGTAAGACAACAACCATTACCAGAACTGTCAAGTATGACCCGAACCCGCCGAAGATCACAGCCGCAAGCGTAACGCCTAATCCGGTCGATGCAGGCAAGACTTACGTGATCTCTGTAACAGTTACTGATGACTGATGATTACAAGAGTATATGGCTCGTGTAATGAGTTCACTATTGAGTTCCAGAGACGAGAGGGATCGGATCTCGAAATCTGGGACGCAATAGTCCCTGCCGATAAAGATGGACAGTACGTCATAGAAGTCTATGCAGAAAGTAGTGGCGGCTTAACAGCTTATGCCGCCACTGTACTGTTTCTGATATTAGGGCACGAAATTGCCGGAAAGCTCGTGCCACGAGGATACACGGCAGAATCAGAGAACATTGAATACAGTTCATTGTTGAATCTGAACCAGCTGACGGCAGAGATTGTAAAGCAATGTTTCAGCGGACATAAAATATGCTGAAAGGAGAGAGGACATGGCAATTAGATACGTAGATAGCAATACAATAATGGATTTGGGAGAAAAAATCCGATTTAAAAGTAAAGTAGAGCCGGTATGCGGTGTAGACATCCCTTTTTCCATCATTTCAGCGGATTACGAATTGATTTTCGTTGATACAGATGCTGAAACAGAGACTGTAGAAGATCAAGGAAACTGCAATATCAACGAGCATACGCTAGATGCGTTAATTGAGCCACAAAAAACAGGAATCTATTGTCTGAGATTCATATATAAAATTGCAGATGAAACGTGGGTAGATAATTATAAAATCAAAGTGAAAGGGTGATATGCATGGCAGATGCAAACATTTATATAGCCGGTGCAAGCATAAGCCCTACATCAGTTCAGACAGGGGCGAAATATGCGATTGCTGTTGATGTTCGGAACGTCCAGTATGTATTAGGCACAAGTGATGGCTCAGCACTTGCCACTTCTGGTGGTTCGATGCTGAGAGTGAAAGAATAGAGGTGATTATATGGCAGAATCATTAAAAACAATATTAATGTCGGCACTAACCGCAAAGGCAACACCGGCAGAGACCGATACCATGATTGTCGGTGAAGGAAATGTATTAAAGAAAATAACGTTTTCACAACTGTTCACTTATTTGAAAGATAAATTGGGAATCAATACACTAAACACGAATTTAGGAAAAACTGCTCGTTTTTATGCTGTAGGTAAATTTTATGTACCTGGAAGCTCTGGTGATTATTCAGGGCTTGCAATCGGTGGGACTGCATGGAGCAACATTGTTGGAGTACAGTATGTGAGTGCAACTGATTATAAACATTACTATACATTCCCCAAAGGCACATATTTAGTAAATATCAACCTTTTTGCAAATCTTGAAGCATCAACTTCAAATGTTCTGGGGGTGGCATTACATATCGAAGTAGATGATAAAATGATAGCGAATCCATGGTTTAGAA
>OLOC01001986.1_pt1 | contig 10379 bp, 8 predicted proteins | sample 1643111 | NCBI WGS metagenome assembly OLOC01 (sample SAMEA3136633, study PRJEB25190) | human gut metagenome
TATAATAGGAAATGCAATTTCCTATTATATAAATAAAGACAAGTGTCCCTCAATCAGAACACCTGTCTTAGTATGTGTATTATTTGAATTTCAATTCTTTTATTTTTTGATCTGCGCTGCCAGTTCCTGCATTTCTTTTGCATTCTGTCTGACCGTGTCCGTAATCTTAGCACCGCCAAGAATTCTCGCCAGTTCATCGGTAGATTCTTCCGCCTTAAGTTCCCTGATAGATGTCTTTGTCTGACCATCTGACACATTTTTTTCGATCATAAAATGATGATCTGCCATAGCCGCAATCTGTGCCAGATGTGTGATACAGATGACCTGATGCTTTCTGCCGATCAACGCCATCTTCTCAGACACTTTCTGTGCTGTTCTTCCACTTATCCCCACATCGATCTCATCAAAAATCAGCGTCGGAATCTCATCCCTGTCAGCCATAACACTTTTAATCACAAGCATAATTCTGGACAGCTCTCCACCGGAGGCTACTTCCACAAGCGGACGCACCGGCTGTCCGGGATTCAAAGAAATCATAAACTCTACGTCATCAGAACCATTTGCAGAATAAGAACCAGACTTTTCAAATGCAATAGAAAATTTCACATCTTCAAAATTCAGATCTGCAAGACCTTCTGTAATCGCCTGTTCCATAATCTGTGCCTGCTCTTTTCGGATCTTCGTCAGCTTCTTTGTCACTTTCTCAAGCTTCTGCTCTTTTTGTTCCAGATCTCGCTTTAAATCCGCAATATAATTCTCATAATCTTCCAGTTTTTGTATCTTTTTCTGTTGTTTTATTCCATAATCCAGAATCCCTGCAATATCCGTGCCATATTTCGTCTTCAAACGGTTAATCTCATTAAGGCGCTCAGTAATTGTCATATAATCTTCTTCTGAGAACTCCAGACTATCCTGATAATCGGAAAGATCATGATTAAAATCATTTAACAGACTGTCTATCTCCATCAGCTGGCTGTACAGATTTCCTGCTGTCTCATCAAGATTACTGACTGGTGCCAGCTCCCGGATCGCGCGGCTCAGGCATTCGCTCGCACTTCCAGCTTCCCCACTCGTATAAGCATACGAAGCCGCAGTACTCTCAGCAATCTTTCGTCCATTTTCCATGCGTTTGAAGGTTGTCTCCAGTTCTTCATCTTCTCCTTCTTTTAACATAGCATCTTCAATCTCAGATACTTCAAATTTTAAGAAATCCAATTCTTTTGCACGGCTTGATTCGTCCATATCAGCCTCATCCAGAGTCTTTTTACATGTACGATATTCCTGATAAGCCGAAGCTGCCTGTTTTTTTATATCTGCAAGATAATCCCACGCAAATGCATCGACAAACCCGAGATGGTTCTTTTTATATAACAAAGACTGATGTTCATGCTGCCCGTGAATATCGATCAGAATAGCAGCTACTTCCTTTAAAACAGCAATTGTTACCGTCTCACCGTTGATCCGGCTTACACTTCTGCCATCCATTAATTTCCGGCTCAAGATCAAAAGGCCATCCTCCGGATAAATACAAAGTTTCTCCAAAGCTTTCAGACGGCTTTTTTCCGTCACAGTAAAGACTAGCTCCACCAGTGCATAATTCTCCCCCTGACGGATCAGATCTTTTGTGTATCTTCCACCCAGTGCCAGATTTACAGAACCCAAAATAATAGATTTTCCTGCTCCCGTCTCACCGGTCAGAATATTTAACCCTTCTGCAAATTCTACTTCTATCTCATCAATCAATGCCAGATTCTTTACGTGTAAACTCTGTAACATCTATTCCTCCTGCCGAACAATTTTACGAATCTTATCCATCACCTTCGGAGTATCCTCTGTCGTGCGGATTGCACACATAATTGTGTCGTCTCCGGCAATACTTCCCACGACCTCGCTCCAGTTCATAGCATCAATAGCCAGGCATACAGCCATCGCCATTCCAGCCACCGTCTTGATGACCAGAATATTCTGTGCCATATCCATCGACATATATCCGTCTCTTAAAACACGGATATATTTTTCACTCATGCCATTGCCACTTTCCTGATGCAGCGCATATTTCTGTTTGCCGTTCTCAGCTGGAATCTTGGTAAGTTTCAGATCCCGGATATCTCGGGACACCGTTGCCTGAGTCACTTTAAATCCTTCCCGGTTCAGATAATCTGCCAATTCCTCCTGGGTCTCAATATGATATTTGCCAATCAGTTCAATGATCTTAGCATGTCTGTTTACTTTCATATCTCTAATTTCCTTTCATCTTCCTTCGAAGCGTTTCCAGAAAACTATCCTGGTTCAATTTTATAATTCTTGTCTGGGCTTCTGCCTTGCGGATCTCTACCATATCACCGGAAGTCAGCTCCACTTCATCCACACCGTCAAATGCCACGTATGCCTCATCTGGGATTCCATGTTTTCCTTCTCCGATCTGTATCACGATCTCATCTTCTGCTGACAATACAATACTGCTTGTATTTAACGCATGCGGACAGATTGGTGTGATCACGATCATGGATGCCGTCGGCTCTACGATCGGACCTCCCGCTGCAAGGTTATACGCCGTAGATCCTGTCGGGGTAGATATGATCACTCCATCTGCTTCATAGGAGTTCAACAATTCTCCATTTACAAAAAGTCGGAAATGAATGACTCGAACAGCCCCTTTTCTTGCAACTACAATATCATTCAAAGCCAGATCCATTCGCTCTCCGTCAAAACTGCCTTCTAACATCATTCGTTTTTCTACCGTATATCTGCCTTTCACAACACGTTCCAGAGCTCCCTCAATATTCGTTAACTCTACTTCTGTCAGATATCCTAATGTTCCCATATTGACTCCCAGAATCGGGACATCTCTGCCACGCAGAGCACGCGCCACCTCAATAAAACTTCCGTCACCCCCAATAACGATCGCATAATCAAGATCCGGTGGTATCTGCTCGGAAACAATGGCATTATTCTCATCTTTTGGACACTGCAGACATATCTTTCCTGCCTGTGTCAGATACTCTTTGACCTGATTCGTTATTGCATAGTCTGCATCTTTGCCATCATTTGTTACAATCAACACTCTCTCTGCCATATCTTTATTCCTTTTTTGCGAGGTTCCCAAATGCCTCATCTACAATTTTTTCAATCTGAATTTTTTCATTTATATCGCCCGGCTCTTCACATTTTTCTAACTGGACAAGATATTCAATATTTCCTTCCGGTCCTTTGATTGGTGAAAATGTAAGATCCAGCACATGAAATCCATGGGTAGACGCATAGTCCAAGATCATGGTCACAACCTCAATATGTGTACTCTTTTCGCGCACAACTCCTTTTTTACCGACTTTCTCTCTTCCCGCTTCAAACTGTGGTTTAATCAGTGCTACAATCTGTCCTTTGTCTGTCAGATAATCACGAATCGGCATCAGCACTTTTGTCAGGGAAATAAAGGATACATCAATTGATGAAAAATCAACCGGCTCACCGATATCTTCCGGTGTCACATAACGGATATTCGTCTTCTCCATGCAAACTACACGCTCGTCCTGGCGAAGTTTCCAGTCTAATTGTCCATGACCTACATCAATGGCAAACACCTTGACCGCGCCATTTTGCAACATACAATCTGTAAATCCACCTGTAGAAGAACCTACATCTGTGCAGACTTTTCCTTCTACAGATACCTGAAATTCTTTCATTGCTTTTTCTAACTTAAGTCCGCCGCGGCTGACATAAGGCAGTGTATGACCACGCACTTCAATCTTAGATTCTTCTGGGAATGTTGTTCCTGGTTTATCTTCTTTCTGGTTGTCCACATAAACATTTCCAGACATGATAATGGCTTTTGCTTTTTCTCTGGACGCGGCAAGATTTCTCTTCACCAGCAACACATCCAAACGTTCTTTCATCTTCTATAACTCCTTATACGTCTCTATCATTTTTTCAGACATACTCTCACTGTCAATTCCTGTCATCTTACGGAGCACATCAACACTTCCATGTTCAATGTAATCATCCGGGAGTGCCAGTGTCAGGACGTGTGACGGAAGCATTTTTCGCATCACGTATTCTGATACACGCTCTCCGCATGCTCCAGTCTGGACATTTTCTTCAATCACTGCAATCAGTTTGTGTGTCTGACAGACTTTTTCTATCATTGCTTCATCGATTGGTTTAATGAAACGCATATTGATAAGTGTCGGCTCATATCCTTGTTCGATCAGTTTATCTCTTGTCTTCACAGCCTCCTCGAACATATGACCGACGCTTAAAATTGCAATTTCTTTTCCTTCAAAGATCCATTCGCTCTTTCCGTAACTGATCCTTTCCCGGCATCCTTCATATCCGTCGTAAGCCTTTCCTCTCGGATAGCGGATTGCCACTGGCGAATTCATCTGAAGCGCAAACCGTAACATATCGGCTAATTCCCATTTATTCTTCGGTGACATAACGGTCATATTGGGAATATTGGATAAAAATGACAGATCAAATATTCCCTGATGAGTCTCTCCATCGCTTCCGACAAGACCCGCACGATCTACCCCGAATACCACCGGCAGATTCTGCAGTGCCACATCGTGGATTAACTGATCATATCCTCTCTGCAAAAATGAAGAGTAAACTGCAAATACAGGCTTTAATCCTCCTGCTGCCAGTCCCGCAGCAAATGTTACACCGTGTTCTTCCGCAATTCCAACATCAAAAAAACGATTCGGATAATGCTTCTTAAATCTGGCAAGTCCGGTTCCATCTGCCATGGCAGCTGTGATTGCCACAATATCTGGATTTCTGGATGCCTCGTCACAAAGCACTTTACCAAACACATCTGTATAAGTATCTCCGTCTTTTTTTGCAAGTACCTTACCGCTTTCTATGTCAAAAGGTCCGATCCCGTGAAATTTATCCGGTGCTGTCTCTGCAGGTTCATAGCCCTTTCCTTTTGTTGTCATAACATGAAGGAGTACCGGACCTTCCACTTTCTTCGCTTCCTTAAGAGCTTTGCAGAGCATTGGTAAATTGTGTCCCGGAATCGGTCCCAGATAAGTAATTCCCATGTCCTCAAAGAACATGCCTGGTACCACAAGCTGCTTGATACTGCTCTTCGTCTTCCGGATATGCTCAATCATACGGTCTCCCATGACCGGCACCTGCTGCAAAGCATTTGTCACACCTTTTTTCAGTCCGGTATAGATATCTGCCGTCCGGAGATTTGCCAGATATCTGGACATTCCGCCTACATTTTCTGAAATGGACATATGATTGTCATTGAGTACCACAATAAAATTCGTCTTCAGATTCGATGCATTGTTCAGCGCCTCATATGCCATACCTCCGGTCAGAGAACCATCGCCGATCACAGAGATAACGGTATAATCTTCATGTTTTAAATCTCTTGCTCTCACATAACCAAGTCCTGCAGAAATCGAAGTAGAGCTGTGTCCTGTATCAAATGCATCACACTGGCTTTCTTTTCTCTTCGGGAATCCGCTCATACCGCCGTAACTTCTTAAATCTTCAAATCCTTCTTTTCGTCCGGTCAGTAATTTATGTGTATAGGACTGGTGTCCAACGTCCCAGATAATCTTATCCTTTGGCAGATCACAGATCAGATGCAATGCCATCGTAAGCTCTACAACGCCAAGATTGGAAGCCAGATGTCCTCCTGTCTTGCTGACCTTCTCTACAAGGAATTCACGGATCTCTCCTGCAAGGCACTCCAATTCCTCGCTGTTTAGTTTTTTTATGTCATTTTCCTTTTGTATTCGTTCCAGCATACTGGTCCCCCTCTATTTTTTCCTGTGAATCAGCTCTATAAGCAATTCTTCCAGATATGGATTCTCATTCGGAAGTGTCTGAAGCAGGCTGATCGCCTCTTCCGATTTTTCTTCGACCACTTTCTTTGCATCGTCAATGCCAAGTAATGTTACATAAGTAGTCTTCTCATTCTTTTCATCACTATGTATCGGTTTGCCAAGTTCTTCCTGGGTGCTTATCACATCGAGAATATCATCTTGCACCTGGAATGCCAGTCCAACAAGGCTTGCAATACGCTGTACCGTCTTTACCTCTTCCTGGCTTGCTCCACCAAGAATTGCTCCGATCATCATAGCAGCTTCGATAAGTGCTCCGGTCTTTAATTCGTAGATCGTATCTAACACATCTTTTGAAACAGCATGCCCGGTCTCTTTTACATCGATGACCTGACCTCCAAGCATTCCGTAAATTCCGGCTTTCTCACCAAGTACGCGGATTGCATTTCCGATTGTCAGACTATCTTCCGGTTCCAGAACAAATGCTTTGACTGCTGTCTCAAATGCGTAATTCAACAAAGCGTCTCCCGCCAGAATCGCCATGTCTTCTCCGTATACAACATGCGTCGTCTTACGCCCTCTTCGATATTCATCATTATCCATTGCCGGAAGGTCATCATGTACAAGAGAATATGTATGAACCATCTCAATCGCTGCCATAAATGGCTCAATTACTTTTGAGTGACCGCCGAACAAAGTATAAGTCTCCTTCATCAACATCGGACGAAGTCTCTTTCCTCCGGCCAGAAGACTATATCCCATAGCTTCCATAATAATTTTCTGGTATCCCTTTTGCTTTGGCAGGTAATTCTGCAGAGAATCTTCAATCTCCCTGACTTTCTGCTCTTTTTGTACTTTAAAATCAAGATTCAAACTCATGTGTCTCTCCTTCACTATCCAATACAAGCATCTGCTTTTCGATTTTATCCATCTTATCATTGCATGCCTTTAACATATCAATGCCTTGATGATACATCTGAAAAGAATCTTCCAGAGATACTTCCGGCTCCTCCATAGCCTGGATCAGTTTATCCAGTTCCTGAAACATCTCATCCAGTGTTTTTTCTTCCTTAGCCATGGCGCTCCTCCTTTACACTCTCTACTATCATCTGAATGGATCCATCTGTCACATATGCCGACAGATGATCACCACATCTGACCTGTTCGATACTTCGGACTGCTTTTTTGTCCACATCTTCAATATATGCATATCCCTGATTCAGTTTCTGAAGTGGGGATAATCCTTTCATCTGTTCCATATAAACTGCAAACCGGTGTCTGTACTGCTCTACTTTGCGATGTAGCAACATATGCAGCTTTTCTTCTGTATCCGCCAGTCTCTGCCTATCTTCTTGAAGCTTATGCTCAGGGTGCAGATACTTTAACTTCGTCTCATACTTCTCGATTCGAAGTCTAGATACCTCCATTTTTCTTCGCAGATAGCCCTGTAACTGACTTCTTCTTACATCCACCTGTTCCTGTGTCTTCCAGTAATCATACACTGCCAATTCTGCTGCTGCAGAAGGAGTCGGTGCTCGAAGATCTGCCACATAATCTGCAATAGTCGTATCCGTCTCATGCCCTACCGCAGAAATCACCGGTGTCCGGCAGTAAAAAATTGCTCTTGCAACTTCTTCTTCGTTGAACGCCCACAAATCTTCAATGGATCCGCCGCCTCGTCCGACAATGATCACATCTATGTCATCCTGATCCAACATACGTATACCTTTTACAATGCTCTCTTTCGCGCCTTCTCCTTGCACAAGTGCCGGGTACAAAATAAGTTGTACAAAAGGATTTCTTCGTCTGGAAATGTTCATAATATCCCGGATCGCAGCTCCGGTCGGTGCTGTCACAACACCGATTCTTCGTGCATATGCAGGAATCGGCATCTTATATTCCGAAGCAAACATTCCCATCTCTTCCAACTCACGCTTAAGAGCCTGAAAACGCTCATAAAGAACACCTTCTCCGTCCAAACGGATTTCTCTTGCATATAACTGATAAGAACCTCCTCTTTCATAGACATTGACCTGTCCGAATACTACGATCTGCTGTCCCTCACACATACGAAAAGAGAGTCCGCCGCGCTGCCCGGCAAACATTACGCAGGCAATCGTTCCAGACTCATCTTTCAGTGAAAAATATATATGTCCTGAAGTATGGTATTTACAATTAGATACCTCGCCCTTCACATAGATACGGTTCAACATGTAATCCTGTGTAAACATGTTCTTGATGTAAGCATTCACCTGGCCTACCGTATATACATTCCGTGTCATTACACACCTCTATATTCAAGATTCGCCCGCGGGGCAACATGTAATGTTCTACTCAATCCCCCGTCAGGCGTATATCAGTCTGTTATTTATGACAGCCGGGCCAGCACACCATTGATAAATGCCGGGCCTTCATCACCACTGTATTTTTTTGCGAGTTCTACCGCTTCGTTGATTGCAACTCCTACCGGTACGTCCTCGTCATATTTCATCTCATAGACCGCAAGTCTTAAGATACTTAGATCCACCTTGTTCATGCGGCTTGTCTTCCAGCCTGTCACATGTTCATTGAGCATCTCATCAATCTCTTCAGATTTCAAGATGACGTTCAGAGCCTTGTCTCTGATATATGCCATGTCTTCCTCTTTTGGTTCCTGGTCAAGCTGTTCAAAATAAAGCTGCATCTGTTGCGGCATCTCCTGATCACTGTTAAATTCATAACTGAACACCATTCTGAAAATGTGTTCCCTCATCTCTGTTCTCTTCACTTATGCTTCCTCCGGCACATCAACTCCAGCTACACGGATATTCACGTCCGCAACCTCAAGTCCTGTCATATTTTCAATTGCAGCTTTTACCTTCTCCTGCACTTTTGCTGTAATATCTTTAATACTGTATCCATAGCTCATATTAAGAGCCAGTGTCACAGTCACGATGCCGTCCAGGACATCTACTTTTACACCTTTGGATAAAGATTTCATTCCAAGCTTTGCGATCAGCTCTCTTGTCGCATTCCCTGCCATAGAAGAAACACCTTCTACTTCCATAGCTGCAAGTCCTGCGATAATTGCTACAACTTCATCGGCAATCTTTACTTCGCCCAGATTCTCATCTGACTTTATTGTATAAGTTTTCTTTTCTTCTTTACTCATATCTACCAATCCTTTCGGTTTTTCTATACGTCCTTTTTAAGCATTTTACCACATTCGCATACATTTGCAAAGGTTCACGGTAAATATTTACAAACCTTATCGGGCAAATTCAGTCAGAACCAGTCCATCGTTACGCTCCTGGGTCATGCGGATACTCCACTCATTGACAAAAAGAAGAAGCGGACGGTCTTTTAAATCCTTCACTTTCTTCATATCAGAAGTACCTGAAAGTTTTGCAAGATCGAAGTCCTGCGGATTATCAATCCAGCGGATATACTCATATGGCAAATTCTCCAGTCTGATATCTACGTTATATTCATTCTCCAGACGATATTTTAAAACATCAAACTGCAAAACTCCTACAACTCCTACAATGATCTCTTCCATACCTGTATTAAATTCCTGGAATATCTGGATTGCACCCTCCTGCGCAATCTGATTAATTCCTTTGATGAACTGTTTACGTTTCATCGTATCGACCTGACGCACTCTTGCAAAATGTTCCGGTGCAAAAGTCGGGATTCCTTCATAACTGAACTTGTCAGAGGAGGTTGTCAATGTATCTCCGATTGAGAAAATCCCCGGATCAAAGACACCGATAATATCTCCACCGTAAGCTTTATCCACCATGTGGCGCTCACTGGCCATCATCTGCTGTGGCTGGGAAAGTCGTACCTTCTTGCCTCCCTGCATATGGAATACATCCATACCTGCCTCGAATTCTCCGGAACAGATACGCATAAATGCGATACGGTCACGGTGTGCTTTATTCATATTTGCCTGAATCTTAAATACAAATGCAGAAAAATCGCCTTCTTCCATCGGGTCAATCTCACCTTTATCAGACTTTCTTGGAAGCGGTGATGTAGTCATCTTAAGGAAATGCTTCAAGAATGTCTCTACTCCAAAGTTCGTCAGAGCAGATCCGAAGAATACCGGTGAAAGTTCTCCTTTACTTACCATCTCCTGATCCAGTTCTGCTCCGGCTCCATCCTGAAGTTCAATCTCTTCCTCCAGCTTTGCTTTCTGCTCTTCACTGATGAGTCCATTCAGGGAAGGATCGTCGATCGGCACAATCTGCACTTCTCCCTGTGTCGTACCCTTTCTTGTATCTGAGAATAATTCCACACTCTTCGTAGCACGGTCATAGACACCACGGAACTCCTTACCGGAGCCGATCGGCCAGTTGACCGGACAGGTCGCGATTCCCAGTTCATTTTCAATATCATCTAATAGTTCAAATGTATCCATCGCCTCACGGTCCATCTTATTGATAAATGTAAAAATCGGAATATGGCGCATCGTACATACTTTGAACAGCTTTCTTGTCTGTGCCTCAACACCCTTGGATGCATCAATGACCATGACCGCAGAATCTGCTGCCATCAGAGTACGGTATGTATCCTCTGAGAAGTCCTGATGTCCCGGTGTAT
>OLOC01001992.1_pt1 | contig 10344 bp, 9 predicted proteins | sample 1643111 | NCBI WGS metagenome assembly OLOC01 (sample SAMEA3136633, study PRJEB25190) | human gut metagenome
TTGTTTGAGGAAAGGCTGGGATATCGTAGATTTTCTTCTCAGGGTAGAGAATGGCAGGCTGTCCACCAAGTTCTGACAGACTCTCAATAATATTAACAGTCATGCCACGTAGACCGGCATAAAAGGCAGCCCAAAGTCCTACTGGTCCACCACCAATAATGGTAATATCATAAATCTTTTCTTCTGACATTTTATTTTCCTTCTGCTTTTATCTCTTCTAAAATCTGACGTTCTTCATCCGTAAAATCATAGTTTTCCAAAAGATCTGGTCGACGCTCCCAGGTCTTACGCAAACTCTGTTCCATACGCCAACGTCGAATATTGACATGGTGACCTGACAAGAGCACATCTGGCACCTTCATGCCACGAAACTCAGCTGGGCGAGTGTACTGTGGAAATTCCAAAAGCCCTGATGAGAAACTATCATCCTTATGACTAGCTTCCTTACCTAAAACCTCAGGAATCAAACGGACAGTGGCATCTACAATAGTCATAGCAGCCAGCTCTCCCCCAGTCAGGACAAAGTCTCCCAAGGAAATCTCGTCTGTCACCAAAGTTTTGATGCGCTCATCATAGCCCTCATAATGGCCACAGATAAAGACCAGTTCCTCTTCTTGCGCCAATTCTTCTGCATAGGCCTGATCAAAGGTACGCCCCGCAGGATCTAAGAGAATAACGCGAGGTTTTGTGACGTCTAACTTGTCAAAGGTATCAAAAATTGGCTGGGCACGAAGCAACATGCCTTGTCCGCCACCGTATGGTTCGTCATCTACATGACGAGCCTTTTCCGCATTTTCACGAAAATTGTGATAGTTGATTTCTAGAAGCCCCTTATCCTTTGCCTTACCAACAATGGAATGCTCTAAGGGAGCAAACATATCTGGAAATAGGGTCAAGATATCAATCTTCATCGTCTAATCCTTCCATGAGCTCAACCTCAATACGGCCAGCTGCAACATCAACATCAAGAACTACAGGTGGGATATATGGCAAGAGCAAGTCTTTCTTGCCTTTACGTTTTACCACCCAAACATCATTAGCACCCGGTTGGAGAATCTCTTTGACCTGACCAATCAAAGTATCACCTTCATAAACATCAAGGCCAATGATTTCATGGTAGTAAAATTCACCGTCATCAAGGTCTGTTAGATTTTCCTCAGCAATCTTAAGACTGCAGCCTTTATACTTCTCTACATCATTGATATGGTAAAGCCCTTTAAACTTAACGATATCAAAGTTCTTATGCTTACGGTGACTCGCAATCTCGACATCCATGATGTAATTATCTTTGTCATCAAAAAGGGCTAGGACACTCTTCTTCTTAAAACGTTCATCCGCAAAATCTGTTACAGACAAAACACGAAGTTCGCCCTGCAAGCCCTGTGTATTTACAATCTTTCCAACGTTATAGTATGTCATTGCATTTCCTTATTATCTGTTTTCTTATTCAAATAAAACCACGACTCGACCAAGGGCTTATCATCATCTGATAACCATCACAAAACAAAGGTTTTTCTTCGGGTCGAGGTCTCGTTATTTATGATTTTAAAGTGGTATAAAATGTCTGACCTAAGCCAGTCAACCCCTCTATTTTATCAAAAAGGACACAAAAAAACCAGCTTTCTCTAGCTGGTACTTATAGTCCGTACGGGATTCGAACCCGTGTTACCGCCGTGAAAAGGCGGTGTCTTAACCCCTTGACCAACGGACCAAGTTCTGAGATTTTTATCTCGTTAACACTCTTATTATATCAGAGTATTCGCTTTTGTCTATACTTTTTTTCAAAAAAAATATTAAATTTTGCTAAATTTATTCGAATTTTACGTTAGTTTTTATCTTGCTTTTACAAAGTATTGACATGTTGCTATATATTTTGTAAACTAATAGAGTTATTGGTCCCATAGCTCAGCTGGATAGAGCATTCGCCTTCTAAGCGAACGGTCGCAGGTTCGAATCCTGCTGGGATCAGATAAAAAAACGCAATCTAGAACCTCTAGTTGCGTTTTTCTTTTGCCTCGATAAATAGGAAATAATTTAAAACAAATAAGGGAAGCAAAGTCGTATATAGGCTGTATTCATGTAAATATTGAGCAAACCAAGTTGAGGCTGCAACTCCTACCATAAATGTAAAGATGATAATAGTAGTGTAAGAAGCTTGTTTAAGCACTTTGGGATCCCCCTCGTCAATAGCCCTGGCAACGGTTAAAGAGGTATTCGTAATATTTCCAGTCATCATGAAGGAAGCATAATTTACCCCTCTGACGCGTTTAAAAATCCCTACCTGAAGAGAGGCAAAAAATGCCAAGCCCGCAATCGTAATAGTAGAATCAACGTATGGTGTAATAATTGCAAGAATAGTCATCAAGAGAAGGGCAAGTCTAATCGCTTGCAAATGCCATCCCCATTTATGGTTAATGAGCCACTTCTTAACAAAAAAAACAAAAAACTGACCTAAAACAAAGAAAAAAATAGGTATCACATAGCTGAAAGCTCTTGCAATATGCCCCTCAACAAGATGAATAACCAAATAAAGGAGATTACCTGTCTGAATACTTGCAAATCGTCCGTCTTGAGTATTGTAAGTATAGGCATCAATGAAGCCCCCTATATAACTTACTAGAGTTGCTACCCGTAATCCTTCAAAAACACGATAGGAGCGTTTTTTCATTCTGAACATGTCTGTTTCCTTCTTCTACTTATGGTAAGGACTTCCCTGCTGAATCATGAATGCGCGATAAATTTGTTCTACTAATACAAGGCGCATAAGCTGATGAGGGAACGTTAAGAGACCAAAACTCATTAATTGATTAGCCCTCTTTTTCACTGTAGGAGAGAGTCCCAAACTTCCCCCTATAATAAAAGTAATATCTGAATAGCCTCTAAGAGTCGCTTGCTCTAACTCTTTAGCAAATTGCTCTGAGGGAAATTGTTTTCCTTCAATAGCTAAGGCAATGACATAATCACGATCACCTACTTTAGCCAAGATACGCTGTCCCTCTTTGTCTAGGATAGCTTTATTTTCAGCTTCGCTTGCATTATCTGGCGTCTTTTCATCCGTTAATTCTATAGACTCAAATTTTGTAAAGCGTCCTAGTCGTTTGACATACTCCGCAATGCCATCTTTCAAATATTTTTCTTTCAATTTTCCAACGGTAATCAATTTAACTTTCATAGGCTTATTATAGCACATATCCACAATCTTTTAACACCTTATCCACACCTTTTTAGTGTCAAGCATCTATAGTTATCCCTATAAAATCGCTTTTTATCTACACTTTTTGAAACTTATCCACAGACTGTTGATAACTTTTCTTTAAAATCACTTTATGATATAATTAAGCTTACTTTGATATGTTTATCAAAAAGGAGGACTAAACGTGAAAAAATTTAACTGGAAAAAAATAGTAGCGCCAATTGCAATGCTTGTTATTGGCTTGCTCGGTGGTTTGCTAGGTGCCTTTATCCTACTAACAGCAGCAGGGGTATCTTTTACCAATTCAACAGATACAGGTGTTAAAACAGCTAAGACCGTATACAATAATACAACAGATACAACTAAAGCTGTTAAGAAAGTACAAAATGCTGTTGTTTCTGTCATCAATTACCAAGAAGGGTCATCTTCAGATTCTCTAAATGAACTTTATGGCCGTATCTTTGGTGGAGATGATAGTTCTGACTCTAGCCAAGACAAATCAAAAGATTCTGATGGGTTACAAGTCGCTGGTGAAGGTTCCGGTGTTATCTATAAAAAAGATGGGAAAGAGGCCTACATCGTAACCAACAACCACGTTGTCGATGGCGCTAAAAAACTTGAAATCATGCTTTCAGATGGATCAAAAATTACTGGTGAACTCGTTGGTAAAGATACTTACTCTGACCTAGCAGTTGTCAAAGTTTCTTCAGATAAAATTAAAACCGTAGCGGAATTTGCAGACTCAAACTCTCTCACAGTCGGTGAGAAGGCAATTGCTATCGGTAGCCCACTTGGTACCGAATACGCCAACTCAGTAACAGAGGGAATCGTTTCTAGCCTTAGCCGTACCGTAACTATGCAAAACGACAATGGTGAAACTGTTTCAACAAATGCTATTCAAACAGATGCTGCCATTAACCCTGGTAACTCAGGTGGTGCCTTAGTCAATATCGAAGGACAAGTTATCGGTATTAACTCAAGTAAAATTTCATCAACGTCAGCAGTCGCTGGTAGCGCCGTTGAAGGTATGGGATTTGCCATTCCATCAAACGATGTTGTCGAAATCATCAATCAATTGGAAAAAGACGGTAAAGTTACACGACCAGCCCTAGGAATCTCAATGGCCGATCTTAATAGCCTTTCTAGCAGTGCAACTTCTAAATTAGATTTACCAGATGATGTGAAAGCTGGAGTTGTAGTCGGCAGCGTTCAAAAAGGTATGCCAGCTGACGGTAAACTTCAAGAAAATGATGTTATCACTGAAATTGACGGTAAGGAAATCAGCTCAAAAACTGATATTCAAACCAATCTTTACAGCCATAGTATTGGAGATACAATCAAGGTAACCTTCTATCGTGGTAAAGAGAAGAAAACTGAAGAACTTAAATTAACAAAATCTACAGAAGACTTGTCTGACTAAGTCATTGACAAATCTGTCAAAAGACCTTTACAATAATGTAAAGGTCTTTTTTTGGAAAGGAATAACATGCAAGAACAACTCAAAGCTTTACCTATTAGTGACATCTATCCCAATCCTTTTCAACCTCGTATAGAGTTCTCTGATGAAGAATTAGCGGAGCTAAGCCAATCGATTGCAGAAAATGGACTAATACAGCCAATCATTGTCCGAAAATCGGATATTATTGGTTATGAACTAATTGCTGGGGAAAGACGTTTACGTGCCTGTAAACGTCTAGGAATGACAGAAATCCCTGCAGTTGTAAAGGAAGTTACAGATCAAGAGAGTCGTAAACAAGCTATTATTGAAAATTTACAACGATCGAATCTCAATCCCATTGAAGAAGCAAAGGCCTATCGTAGTTTAATTAATGAGCTAGCTTATAGTCACGAGGAACTGGCGAAAGCTATGGGGAAATCCAGACCCTATATCAGTAACGCTCTTAGACTCCTCCAACTTCCCCAAGAGATACAGACAAGTATCGAAAATGGCAAACTGAGTCAAGGACATGCTAGAGCGCTTTTATCTGTTGAGGATACCCAAAAGCAATTAACTATCTATCATCAGGTGCTTACTGAAAAATGGTCTGTTCGTACCCTGGAAAAAAGACTTCAAGAACTTCCAAAAAAACAAAAATCAAAAAAAGATATTCATATAAAAGATAAAGAAAAAGAACTTGAAAAATCACTTGGTCTCCCCGTTACTCTTCGTTATCACAAAAATCACTCTGGAACTATTCAGATCCACTTTTCGACGGAAGAAGATTTTAACAGAATTATCAACAAGCTTATTTGACCTGTGAATTGAGGAGAAAAAAGAAACAAACTTATCCACATCATAAAATGGTTGCCCTCCCTTTATTTGAGAGGGTTTCTTTTTTTATTCACAACTTGTGGATAACTCTTGTGCACAATGTGAATTGTCTTTTTTTCCTTGTGGATAACTTAGGGAACTTTTATCTTCGGACCTGTGGAAAACTTTTTTGTTTTATGATAGAATCAGAGAACAAGAATAAAGAAGGAGAATTGATGGAATGACCGAAAAAGAGCATTTTTTTTGGAATAAGCTCTTAGAGCTGGCCAAAGAGGAACTAACACAAGCCACTTTTGATTATTATGTCCTAGATACCAAGCTCATCAAAGTTCAAGATAACGTTGCTACAATTCTGCTTGAGGAAGTCAAAAAGCTATTCTGGGAAAAGAATATGCAATCTTTCATTTTGATGGCTGGTTTTGAAGCCTATAATAGTGAAATCAAAGTTGAGTACGTCTTTGACGAAGCACTCTTAAACGAGGCAAATTCAACTGTAACAAACAATGACTTTGGCAATAAAAAGGAACAGCAAACACCTGCTCTTCCTACATTGGACTCTGACTTAAATAGTAAGTACACCTTTGATAATTTTATTCAGGGGGATGAAAACCGTTGGTCAGTTGCTGCATCTTTAGCTGTAGCTGATTCACCAGGAGCTACGTATAACCCTCTATTTATTTATGGAGGACCTGGTCTCGGAAAAACTCACTTACTCAATGCCATTGGTAACAAGGTCTTACATGATAATCCTCAAGCACGTATCAAATACATTACTGCAGAGAATTTCATTAATGAATTTGTTGTCCATATCCGTTTAGATAAAATGGATGAACTAAAACTTAAATACCGTCATCTGGACGTTCTCTTAATTGATGATATTCAATCATTGGCTAAAAAATCAACGCAAGCCACTCAAGAGGAATTTTTCAATACTTTCAATGTCCTTCATAATAATAATAAACAAATTGTCCTGACTAGCGACCGTAATCCAGATCAATTGAACGAGATGGAAGAGCGTCTTGTCACGCGCTTTAAATGGGGGTTAACCGTCAACATCACACCACCTGACTTTGAAACGCGAGTGGCCATTCTTACTAATAAGATTATGGACTATGATTATCATTTTCCTCCTGAAACAATTGAGTATTTAGCTGGCCAATTTGATTCAAATGTCCGTGACTTAGAAGGAGCCTTAAAAGATATTAGCTTAGTTGCCAATGTTCGCCAATTAGATACTATCACAGTTGAAGTAGCTGCTGAAGCCATTCGCGCACGTAAAATGGATGGTCCTAAGTTAACTCTTATTCCAATTGAGAATATCCAAACTGAGGTAGGGAAATTTTATAATGTCACTGTAAAAGAGATCAAGGCAACTAAACGAACACAAAATATTGTCTTGGCACGTCAGGTAGCCATGTATCTTGCGCGTGAAATGACTGATAACTCCCTTCCAAAAATTGGAAAAGAATTTGGCGGAAGAGACCACTCAACTGTCCTACATGCATACAATAAAATCAAAAATATGATTGCTCAAGATGACAGTTTACGCATTGAAATTGATACCATCAAAAACAAGATAAAATGACACTTGTGGATAACTATTAAAAATTATCCAAACTTTTCCACAGGCTGTGCACAAGTTTAAAGCCTTGATAAAACTATGTTTTGTAGACTTATGCACAGTGTCCACAAGACCTACTACTACTACTAAAATAATACTAATAAAATAAAGGAGCATCATGATTCAATTTGCGATTAATAAAGCTTATTTCTTACAAGCACTTCATACAACTCGCCGTGCTATTTCTTCTAAAAATGCTATCCCAATTCTATCAACGATTAAAATCGAAGTTACCAGTGATGGTATCTATTTGACAGGATCAAATGGGCAAATCTCAATTGAAAATAGTATCTCAGTTTCAGAAGAAAATGCAGGCCTATTAATTACACAACCAGGTAGTATCCTTTTGGAAGCCAACTTTTTCATTAATGTTGTCTCAAGCTTGCCTGATGTTACCCTTACTTTTGAAGAAATCGAACAATACCAAGTTTTACTGAAAAGTGGTAAATCAGAAATTACCTTGAAAGGGAAAGATGTCGAACAATATCCCCGTATTCAGGAAGTTGATAGCTTGACGCCATTACTCATGGACACAAAAGTGTTAAAATCTATCATTGCTGAAACTTCATTCGCAGCAAGCACACAAGAAAGTCGTCCAATTTTAACCGGTGTTCACTTCGTTCTTTCAAATCATAAAGATCTCAAAGCTGTAGCAACTGACTCTCACCGAATGAGCCAACGTCAACTTGTTTTGGAGCATTCTGCAGATAACTTTGATGTTGTAATCCCAAGTCGCTCACTTAAAGAATTATCGGCAGTCTTTAGCGATGATATTGAAAACATAGAGGTTTTCTTCTCAGCAAATCAAATTCTATTCCGTAGTGAAACAATTTCTTTCTATACACGTCTACTTGAAGGAAATTATCCAGACACGAATCGTCTCTTGTCTGATTCATTTGAAACAGAAGTTGTTTTCGAGACAGCTAGCCTTCGTTCTGCTATGGAACGTTCATATTTGATTTCTAATGCTAGTCAAAGTGGTACCGTCAAACTCGAAATCATCAATGGCAGTGTCAGTGCCCATGTTAATTCACCAGAAGTCGGAAAGGTGAATGAGGATATTGATGTGCAAGATGTTTCTGGTAGTGATCTGGTCATTAGTTTCAACCCAACCTACCTAATAGATGCTTTGAAAGCTCTTAAGAGTGAGACTGTCCGTGTACGTTTCATTTCACCAGTGCGTCCATTTACTTTGACGCCAGCAGATGACAGTGAGAATTTTATTCAATTGATTACACCTGTAAGAACAAACTAAAATCGAAAAAGTTATCCACTGTGGATAACTTTTTTACTAGAAAGGGAGTTTATGTACCAAATTGGAAGTTTAGTTGAAATGAAAAAACCACATGCTTGTACCATCAAAGCAACAGGAAAAAAAGCTAATGAATGGGAAGTGACCCGTCTTGGGGCTGACATTAAGATCCGTTGTACGAATTGTGATCATGTGGTTATGATGAGTCGTCATGATTTCGAAAAGAAACTTAAGAAGGTTTTATAACAGACATTGGGGAGTCCGTATAAGGCGGTTCTTGTCTTTAGAAAATTAGTTTACTAGCAATATAAAAACTTTCTAGAGTCCCCAATCATCTTCTTTATAGCATTTTTTGCCTTGCTTTCCTTTTTATGATTCTCAAAGGGAAGTTGCCTATTTTTAACAATTTTTGTGTTATAATTAACTGAATTACTTTTTTATGGAGAAATAAATTAATGGCTTTAACAGCAGGTATCGTTGGTTTGCCAAACGTTGGTAAATCAACTCTTTTCAATGCAATTACAAAAGCGGGTGCGGAAGCTGCTAACTATCCTTTCGCGACAATTGATCCAAACGTCGGAATGGTTGAGGTACCAGATGAGCGTTTGACGAAACTGACTGAACTTATTACCCCTAAAAAGACAGTTCCAACCACATTTGAGTTCACAGATATTGCGGGTATCGTAAAAGGAGCATCAAAGGGTGAAGGTCTTGGAAATAAGTTCTTGGCGAACATTCGTGAAGTAGATGCGATTGTCCATGTGGTTCGTGCTTTCGATGATGAAAACGTTATGCGTGAACAAGGGCGTGAGGATGCCTTTGTAGATCCGATGGCTGATATTGATACAATCAATCTAGAATTGATTTTGGCTGACCTTGAATCAATTAACAAACGTTATGCGCGTGTCGAAAAAATTGCGCGTACACAAAAAGATAAAGATTCTGTGGCAGAGTTTAATATTCTTCAAAAGATTAAACCTGTTCTAGAAGATGGTAAGTCTGCACGTACGATTGATTTTACTGAGGAAGAGCAAAAAATTGTTAAGGGACTCTTCCTCTTGACAACAAAACCAGTACTTTATGTGGCTAACGTTGATGAAGACCAAGTCGCAAATCCTGATGATATTGATTATGTCAAACAAATTCGTGAGTTTGCAGCGACTGAAAATGCAGAAGTAGTTGTTATCTCGGCACGTGTTGAGGAAGAAATTTCTGAATTGGATGATAAAGACAAAGAAATGTTCTTGGAAGACCTTGGTTTGACAGAATCAGGAGTTGATAAACTGACACGCGCAGCCTATCATTTGCTTGGTCTAGGAACTTACTTTACTGCTGGTGAGAAAGAAGTGCGTGCTTGGACCTTTAAACGAGGCATCAAGGCTCCACAAGCAGCAGGAATTATCCACTCTGACTTCGAGAAAGGATTTATCCGTGCTGTAACCATGTCTTACGATGATCTCATTAAATATGGTTCTGAGAAAGCTGTTAAGGAAGCTGGTCGCCTTCGTGAAGAAGGAAAAGAATACGTTGTTCAAGATGGCGACATCATGGAATTCCGTTTCAATGTTTAGAAAATAAAAAATAGTGCACAAGACTGAAAAGTATTTTTCAGTCCTTTTGCTGTTTATCAAAGAGGAGAAATAATGACAAAATTAGTAGTTGGCTTGGGAAATCCTGGTTCAAGATACCATGAGACACGTCACAATGTTGGTTTTATGGCCATTGACCTAATGGCTAAGGAACTGGGATTAACCTTTTCTGAGGAAAAGACCTTTAAGGCTGAAGTGGCTTCGACCTTTTTAAATGGTGAGAAGGTTTATTTTGTGAAACCAACAACCTTTATGAATCTATCAGGTCTAGCTGTTAGAGCATTACTAGCTTATTACAATATTCCTATAGAGGATTTTATCGTCATTTACGATGACTTAGATATGGAAGTTGGGAAATTGCGCTTTCGTCAAAAAGGTTCAGCGGGTGGTCATAATGGTATTAAATCTATCATTGCT
>OLOC01002001.1_pt1 | contig 10305 bp, 8 predicted proteins | sample 1643111 | NCBI WGS metagenome assembly OLOC01 (sample SAMEA3136633, study PRJEB25190) | human gut metagenome
CGCCGTCGAGCCCGAGCCCGTTGCAGAGCCGGAGCCCGAACCCGAGCCGGCAGAGCCCACGACGGCCGACCTCTACGCCCGTCGTCCCCGCAAGCGCAAGGCCGTCGTCGACCAGCTCGCCCGCGAGCTCGAGGCCGAGGACGACGCCGATGCTACCACCGATGCTCCGAAGGGAGGCGACGAGTAATGCCTATCGGACCTGCTCGAATGCCGCTTCTCGATCACCTGGGAGAGCTCCGTCGTCGTTTGACGATCATCGTCGTATCCGTGTTGGCCGCGACGATCGTTATGTATTTCGCCACCCCCGTGATCGTCGATATCCTCAAGGCCCCGATTGTACCGTTCGTGCCCGGCGGCAAGTTCTATATCATGAGATCGCTTGGTGGCTTTTCCCTTAAGTTTGGCATTGCCATAAAAGTTGCCGTGGTCATGTGCACACCCATGATTGTCTGGCAGATTTTGGCGTTTTTCCTGCCAGCGCTGCGTCCCAACGAGCGCAAGTGGGTCGTGCCTACGGTGCTTGTCGCGACCGTCCTGTTCTTTATCGGCGCCATTTTCTGCTATTTCATCATTATCCCTGCCGGCTTTGAGTGGCTCATTGGCGAGACCCGCGAAGTCGCCACGGCGTGGGCCGACCTCGAGGACTACATCAACATCGAGATCCTCCTCATGATCGGTTTTGGCATTTCCTTTGAGCTGCCGATCGCGGTGTTCTACCTTGCTGTGTTCCAGATCGTTCCCTATGCCAAATTCCGTGCCGCTTGGCGCTACATCTATGTCGGCATGCTTGTGGTCGCGGCGTCCATTACTCCGGATGCTTCGCCGGTCACGCTGGTGCTCATGTATGCGGCAATGCTTTCCCTCTACGAGATTTCGCTCGCAGTCACACGCATCGTCGTGGTGGCTCGCGGCGGCAAAAAGGCCCTCACGACGAGTCGCGTTGGCTTTTTTAGCGATGACGACGAGGACGATGAGGAGTAAATCGGTATGCACGAGGTTGGCATTGTCAACGGCATACTCGATACAGTGATTCGCGCGGCGCGTGGGGCGGGGGCCTCGCGCGCCGTTTTGGTAACGCTTCGTATCGGGGATATGACCGAGGTCGTGCGCGAGGCGCTTGACTTTGCGTGGGGGACGTTTCGTGACGAGGACCCGCTCACGCAAGGTTGCGAGCTTGCGGTAGAGGAGGTCCATCCGCAAAGCGAGTGTCTGGACTGCGGTGAGGTCTTCGATCATGACCGCTTTCACTGCCGCTGCCCCCAGTGCGGCGGCGCCAATGTGCGCCTACTGCACGGCCGCGAGCTCGACATCGCAAGTATCGAAATTGAAACCCCCGATGATTAGCCCATCAGCCATCTGGGGACGGGGTATAAAGGGGCAGAAGTAAGGAGTGCTGAGTATGGCCGAGAAAACGATTGATATCGCGTCGCCGATTCTGTCGCGCAACGAGCGCCTGGCAGATCAGCTGCGCAAGCGTTTTGAACAGACGAACACCTACGTGATTAACGTACTGTCGAGCCCCGGCTCGGGCAAGACCACCACGATCCTGGTCACCAACGAACGTCTGCGAGATAAGGCAGGCTTGCGCTGCGCCGTTATTGAGGGCGATATCGCCTCGGATGTCGACGCTATCACCATGAAGGAAGCCGGCATGCCCGCCATCCAGATCAACACGGGTGGCCTGTGCCATCTCGAGGGCAACATGATCATGGAGGCTGTCGACGCGTTCGATCAGGCTGTCGGTCTGGAAAACATCGACGTCATCTTTATCGAAAACGTGGGTAACCTGGTGTGCCCGGTCGACTTTGACCTGGGCGAGAACCTGGCCATCATGATCCTCTCGGTGCCCGAGGGTGACGACAAACCCATTAAGTACCCGGGCATCTTCCAACACGCCGGCGCACAGTTGCTCAACAAGGTCGACGTGGCCCCGGCTTTCGATTTTGACATGGATAGGTATACTAAGACACTCGATGACCTCAATCCGCAGGCGCCGCGGTTTGCCGTGAGCGCGCGCAAGGGCGAGGGCATGGATGCCTGGTGCGATTGGCTCATCGGGCAGATTGAGCAAGCAAGGGCGTAAATCGGCCGCCATACAGGTGGGCGTAGCCGCAGAGACACGAGATAGGAGCCTCTTTTGAAGCTCATCATCGCCGAGAAAAACGACGCCGCACGTCAGATCGCCGAGCGTCTGTCCACGGGCAAACCCAAAAAGGACAAGGTGTACAACACCGCCATCTACCGTTTTGAGTGGAAGGGCGAGGAGTGCGTGACCATCGGCCTTGCCGGTCACATCCTGGCGCCCGATTTTTGCGACAGCGTGCTGTTCGATAAAAAGCTGGGTTGGTATTCGGTGACCGAGGACGGCGAGATGCTGCCGGCCGACATGCCCGACGGTCTGGCCCGTCCGCCCTACGACACCAAGCGCAAGCCGTTCCTTGCCGACGGTATCTCCATTAAGGGCTGGAAGCTCGAGAGCCTGCCCTACCTCACCTGGGCGCCCGTCATTAAGCTACCGGCCGAGAAGGAACTCATTCGTTCGCTCAAGAACCTGGCTAAGAAGTCCGACAGTGTCATCATCGCCACGGACTTCGATCGCGAGGGCGAGCTGATTGGTTCGGACGCCCTCAACAAGGTGCGCGAGGTTGCGCCCGACTTGCCGGTCGCCCGCGCCCAGTACTCTTCGTTTACCAAGGCCGAGATCACGCACGCCTTCGATAATCTCGTCACGCTCGACCAGAACCTGGCCGACGCTGGCGAGAGCCGCCAGCACATCGACCTTATCTGGGGTGCGGTGCTCACGCGCTATCTGACGCTCGCCAAGTTCGGCGGCTTTGGCAACGTGCGCTCCGCTGGCCGCGTGCAGACACCGACGCTTGCCCTGGTGGTCGAGCGCGAGCGCGAGCGCATGGCGTTTGTGCCCGAGGACTATTGGCAGATTCGCGGCATGGGTGCCGCGCAGGGCGCTGCCGAGGACGATCGCTTTAAGATCGCGCACAAGACAGCGCGCTTTACCGACAAGGATGCTGCTGAGACGGCGTATGGTCACGTCGACGGCGCCAAGACGGCGACCGTCGCCGCGGTGACCAAGCGCTCGCGCAAACAGCAGCCGCCCACGCCGTTCGCTACGACCTCGCTGCAGGCTGCCGCCGCGGCCGAGGGCATCTCGCCTGCGCGCACCATGCGCATCGCCGAGTCCCTCTACATGGCGGGCCTCATTAGCTACCCGCGTGTTGACAACACCGTGTATCCCGCGACGCTCGATTTGGGTGCCGTGGTGAGCGACCTGGCAAAAATCAACCCGGCGCTGGCGCCTGTGTGCAAAAAGGTGCTCGCCGGACCCATGAAGCCCACGCGTGGCAAGGTCGAGACCACCGACCACCCGCCCATCTACCCCACGGGCGAGGGCGATCCGTCCACGCTCGATGGCGGCCAGCGCAAGCTCTACGACCTTATCGCCCGCCGCTTCCTGGCGACGCTTATGGGTCCTGCGACCATCGAGAACACCAAGCTCGAGCTCGACGTGAACGGCGAGCCGTTCGTGGCTTCGGGCGATGTGCTCGTGACCCCGGGTTTCCGCGAGGCATACCCGTACGGACTCAAGCGCGACGAGCAGATGCCGCCGCTGGAGCAGGGTGACACGGTCGACGTGTTCGACATGAAGCTCGAGGCCAAGCAGACCGAGCCGCCCTCGCGCTACAGCCAGGGCAAGCTCGTGCAGGAGATGGAAAAGCGCGGCCTGGGCACCAAGTCCACGCGCGCGAGCATCATCGAGCGCCTGTACGCCGTGCGCTACCTCAAAAACGATCCCGTGGAGCCGAGCCAGCTGGGCATCGCCATCATCGACGCGCTGTCGCAGTTTGCCCCGCGCATCACGAGTCCTGATATGACCAGCGAACTCGACGGCGACATGACCCGCGTGGAGCGCGGCGAGGACACCGAGGAGCATGTTGTGACGCACTCGCGCGCGCTGCTGGCTGGCGTGCTCGACGAGCTGCTCAAGCACACGCAGGAGCTGGGCGACGCCATCAGCGACGCCGTCACGGCCGATGCGCGCGTGGGCGCCTGCCCCAAGTGCGGCAAGGACCTGGTTATGAAGACGAGCGCCAAGACCCGCGGCAGCTTTATCGGCTGCATGGGATGGCCCGACTGCGATGTGACCTATCCGGTGCCGAGTGGCGTCAAGGTGAGCCCGCTCGAGGGCGAGGCCGCCGTGTGCCCCGAGTGCGGTGCGCCGCGCATCAAGTGCCAGCCGTTCCGCCAGAAGGCCTTCGAGATTTGCGTGAACCCCACGTGTCCCACCAACTACGAGCCCGACCTTAAGGTGGGCGAGTGCAAGGTGTGCGCGGAGGCCGGGCGTCACGGCGATCTGATTGCGCACAAGAGCGAGAAAAGCGGCAAACGCTTTATCCGCTGCACCAACTACGATGACTGCGGCGTGAGCTATCCGCTGCCGGCGCGCGGTAAGCTCGAGGCGACGGGCGAGACCTGTCCCGAGTGCGGCGCCCCCATCGTGGTGGTCAACACGGCGCGCGGCCCGTGGCGCATCTGCGTGAACATGGACTGCCCGACCAAGGAAAAGAAGCCCGCCCGCGGCCGTAAGACCACGACCAAGGCGAGCACGGCCAAGAAGACGACGGCCAAGAAAGCCACGGCTACGAAGAAGGCTTCGACGGCCAAGAAGACGACGGCGAAAAAGACGACGTCCAAGAAGTCGACCACTAAGAAGACTGTCGTCGAGAAGTAGCGGCGCAATCGAAACATTGCCCAAAAACAAGAACGAGCGAGGGTCCCGCGATCCTCGCTCGTTTTTTATCCGGCAGTTAGGGACGTTCCTTTTCTGCCGGCAGTTTAGGAACATCCCTAACTGCCGGCTCGGGAACGACAAAGCGCTACTTCACCTCGACGGGCGCGGCGCCGGGGTAGCGGTCCTCAAAGTCTAGGCGGTACTTATTGTCGTTGGTGCCCGCCACGTTGTCGCGTGCCAGCGGCGCCACGATCTCATCCTTGTGGTTGGCGGGGCTGGAGTACTCAAGACTGATCTCCCAGGCATCGCAAATCACGTCGATGCGGTTCTCCAGATCGTCGTAGAGCGTGATGATGTCTTTCCACGAGCCGTAATTTTGCGATTCGATGGGAACGTCCAGGTCCTCAACCTCGTCCTTCAGGTCGCTAATCTGATCCTCGAGCGCCTCGGCGGCATCGCTGGCAGATTGGCGCGAGCTGCGGTCATCCTTGAGATAGTATGTGTTAAACGTGGTAGCGCAGTCGCGAACCTGCTGATCAAGATCGGAGAGCCTGCTGTAGTAGGAGCTCAGCTGGTCGTAGACGTTCTGCTCGCTGATGGTGGCGGCATCGCGGGCGTCATCATCGTCAAGCTTGTTGGGGTCGCCCTTGACGGACACATCGTCGTCATCGTCGTCGATCTTGACCTTTTCGATTGTCGTGCCTTTGGAATCGTCGGCACCCTTGTCGAAGGGCTTGATCATAAAGAACACGACGAGCGCGATGATAACGACGACGAGCGCGGCGATAATACCGATGAGCAGGGCGTTGTTGTTTTTGGGGGCAGTAGGCGCGCCGGCCTGCGGAGCAGCGGTCGGAATGGGTTGCTGAGTCGCGGCGTTGGCCGCTGCCCATTGCTGCGTCGTGCCAACTTCGGGCTGGGGAGCGGGCGCGGGCTGATGGGCGGACTGCACGGTCACGTCTGCCGGCTGGGGCTGGGCTGCGGTCGCATCGGCGCCGGAGACGGCATCGGGCACGGGAGCGTTTTCGGCGAACGGCGCGTCCTCCTGCGCTTGCGAAACCTGGCCCTCGTCGGTCACAGGCGCTCCGCAACTGGTGCAAAAGCGCTCATCGTCTTTCAGAAGCTTGCCGCATCGGGTGCAAAATCGAGGCATGTCGGTTCCCTTCGTTTGGTGTGTTGGCTAGATTATAAGTTGGCTGAGGTGCAGATGGACTGTACCGAGCCAACTGGTTACGAGAGAATGGTTGCGCCGCGCCATGCACCGTTGCATGCGTCACAATGAGTGCAACGTGTTGAGCGTCCAGCATGTCCGCTTATCGGCGGTTCAGCGGATTGCAATGGTAGGGAGCGGGTCTGTGTACTGTGGCGAGCGGAGTAGCGGCAGCGGCGACAAGGTGGGGTCGGCTCGACTCCCGCATGGGGACGCATCCCTTGCCGCGCCCGATTGCTCACGTCGAGTGTTTTGTGCTGCCGCGGTGACCGGAGCGTTTGCTTTGGCGGCCGGCCTCGGCGGTTGCGCCGCACACCATAGCGAAGCGAAGGGCTCCGTTGACCCTGCCAAACAAACGTCAAAGCGGTCATCCGCGACAAAAGCGACGGCCGCCCCTAAGTCTTCTTGGATCGCCGCCATTCAGCAAGATATCGAGGCTCTGGTCGAGCCGTATGGCGACTCCGTCTCGGTTTACGCCGTGGCGCTCGATTCCCAAACGTTCGACGCGCTCGATGGTGAAGCCGTCGTGGCGCCCGATGTGCGCAGGGTTGCGGCGAGCATCATCAAGCTTCCCGTTCTTGCCTGCGCACTCGATACCGTGGCGGCGGGTAGGCTGTCCCTCGACGAACAGATAACGGTGACGCAGCGGGATATCGTGGGCGGCAGCGGCAATATTCAAGCGCGCGGCGTGGGCGTGTCGTACAACGTGGATGAGCTGCTGTGCGCCATGATCGCCCAGAGCGACAACGTGGCGGCGAATCTCATCATTAACCGGCTCGGCATGGATGCGGTAAATGGGACGTGCGCCGCGCTGGGTTTGACTCAAACGGCGCTCGCTCGTCTGATGATGGACACCGATGCCCAGGCGCAGGGTCGCGAGAACTATACGAGCGCCCGTGATGCCGCGACCGTGTTGCAGCGGCTGGCGGCGGGGACAGTCGCAACGCCCGAGCTCTGCGAGCGGGCGCGTGGATATCTGCTAGCTCAGGAAGATGCGCGCGGTATTGTCGAGGGTGTTCCCGGTGACGTCTCGGTCGCGCACAAAACGGGCAGCCTGGCGAACGCTCAGCACGATGCGGCAATCGTCTATGCCAAACATCCCTATATCTTGGTCGTCCTCACCCAAGACCTCGAACGCGAGCAGGCCCTGGCCTTGGAGCGCGACATCTCCTCCGCTATCTATGCCCACGCCCACTCCTAAGTTGCGGTGAAATAGGGATTGTATTTGCTGTTAGAAGGCATATTCAGTCCCTATTTCACCGCAACTTAGAGGGTCGGCAGTTGGGGACGTTCCTTTTCTGCCGGCACTTTGGGAACGTCCCTAACTGCCGCCTAACGACTAGGTCGTATTTGGGGCGCGCCGAGCGCTGGGGTATCATGACGTGGTTGCTATAACTCGCATTTCCGCGCCTTGTAGGAAGGGGCTGCGCTCATGGCTTTTGAGCCCGCTCAACATAGCTTTATCACGCTCGAGGGCGTCGATGGCGCCGGCAAGTCCACGCAGGCGCGCCTGCTGGCCCGCGCGCTTGACCTTGCTGGTTACCAGGTCGTGACCCTGCGCGAGCCGGGTGGCACCGCCATCAGCGAGAAGATCCGCGCTCTGCTGCTCGACCCCGCCAACACGGCAATGGGCGATACTTGCGAGCTGTTGCTCTACGAGGCCGCGCGCGCCCAGCTAGTGCACGAGGTTATCGCGCCTGCCCTCGCGGCCGGCAAGGTGGTCCTGTGCGATCGCTTCTACGATTCCACGACTTGCTACCAGGCGTTTGCCGACGGCCTTGATCGCCAGATGGTGCGCGACGCCAACAACCTGGCCGTCGCGGGTACGCACCCGGCGCTCACGCTCGTCTACCACATCACGCCCGAGCAGGCGGCGCTGCGCATGGCAGCCCGTGGCGCGGCCGACCGCATGGAGGCAAAGGGCATGGCCTTCCAAGAGCGTGTCTACCAGGGATTTTGCGCTATCGCTGCCGAGGAACCCGCCCGCGTAAAGCTCATCGACGCCACCGCGCCGATCGAGGACGTCTTCGCGCAGACGGTCGAGCAGGTTCGCGCGTACGGCCTCGATATCCCGCAGGATGCCGTCGTCGCCGCGCTTGCCCAGGAGGCCGAGTAGCATGGCCCCTGCGCAGACAAGCCTGCTGGCCAAGCTCGACACCCAAAAGCGCGTGCGCGATTTTTTGACCAATGCCGTCGCCAGCGGCCGCGCATCGCACGCCTATCTGTTCTTGGGCGCTCCCGGTGCTGGCAAGCTCGATGCCGCTTGGGCGCTCGCCCAGGCATTCCTGTGCGAGCAGGACGGCTGCGGATCGTGCGACAGCTGCGTGCGCGTCGCGCGTCAGACACACCCCGACGTGCACTATTACACGCCCGAGAGCGCCACGGGCTACCTCATCGCCCAGACGCGCGAGCTACTCGACGACGTGCCCCTGGCGCCCATCCGCGCCAAGGCCAAGGTCTACATCATCGACCGTGCCGAGCAGCTGCGCGCTAACACCGCTAACGCATTGCTCAAAACGCTCGAGGAGCCGCCTGAGGGCGTTATGTTCATCCTGCTGGGCACCTCGGCAGACGTGATGCTGCCCACCATCGTGAGCCGCTGCCAGTGCGTGCCGTTTCGGCTGGTGTCGCCCACCGTGGCCGCGCAGGCCGTGAGCCGCGCCACCGGTCAGGATATCGCGCGCTGCCGCATGGCCGTCGCCGTGGCGGGAAGCCCCACGCGCGGTATCGAGTTCCTTAAGAGTGCCGAGCGCCAGGACGCCCGCCGTCAGATGGTCCGTGCCATCGACTCACTCATTGCCGCCGACGAGGCCGACGTGCTCAGCCGCGCCAAGTCACTCATCGTCGCCGTCAAGGCGCCGTTGGCCGAGGTCAAGTCCACGCAGGAAAAGGTGCTCGAGCAAAATGCCGACTACCTGTCGCGTGGAGCATTGAAGCAGCTTGAGGACCGCAACAAGCGCGAACTCAACGCGCGCGAGCGTTCGGGTATCATGGAAGCGCTGGCGAGCGCGCGGACGCTCATGCGCGACGTGCTGCTGACGCTTCAGGATGAGGCGGCCGACGTCGTGAACGAGGATGTGCGCGACACAATCGGTCGGCTTGCCGCTGCGACCAATGTTGCGGGTGCCACCCAGGCGCTCGAAGCGGTCGCAACCGCCGAGCGCAACATCGCCAGAAACGTTACTCCCCAGCTGGCCATCGAGGTCATGCTGTTCGATATCAGGAAGGCACTGAAATGCCGTTAGTCGTACCCGTTAAGTTTACCTACGCCTCGCGCGACCTGTGGTTCGACCCGCAGGATCTGGATATCCTCGAGGCCGATTATGCTATCTGCTCCACCGAGCGCGGGACCGAGATCGGCCTGGTCACGGCCGATCCCTTCGAGGTGCCGCAGGACGAGATCGGTCAGCCGCTCAAGCCCGTGCTGCGCGTGGCGAGCGACATCGACCTGCAGCTTGCCGATGATCTGGCCATCCAAGGCGACGAGGCCATGGTCGATTTCCGTCGCCTGGTCAAGGAGCTCGACCTCGAGATGAAGCCGGTCGGTGTCGAGTACCTGTTTGGCGGCGAGAAGGCCGTGTTCTATTTTGCGGCCGAGGAGCGCGTCGATTTTCGTCAGCTCGTCAAGGACCTTTCCTCGACGCTGCACATTCGCGTCGACATGCGCCAGATCGGCGTGCGCGACGAGACCCGCTTGGTGGGCGGCTATGCCCAGTGCGGCCAGGAGCTCTGCTGCACGCGCTTTGGCGGACAGTTTGAGCCCGTCTCGATCCGCATGGCAAAAGAGCAGGACCTGCCGCTCAACTCGTCCAAGATTAGCGGCGTCTGCGGCCGCCTGATGTGCTGCCTGCGCTACGAGTTCGAGGCGTATAAGGACTTTAAGAGCCGCGCACCCAAAAAGAAGACGCTTATCGATACGCCGCTTGGCAAGGCGCGTATCCAAGAATATGACACACCGCGCGAGCAGCTGGTGCTGCGCCTGGAGAACGGCAAGGTCTTTAAGGTCAACCTGGCCGATATGACGTGCTCGGAGGGCTGCAAAAAGAAGGCAGCCGAGCAGGGCTGCAACTGCCGTCCCGACTGCGTGACGCGTGACGTGCTCGATCGCATCGAGTCGCCCGAGATGCGCCTGGCGCTCATGGAGCTCGACCGTGAGAACGGCGTCGACGTGGGCGATGGCCTGTCGAGTGCCGACCGTCTGGCCGGCACGTCTATGCCCAAGCGCCGTCGCCGCGATGCTGATTCCGATGCCCGTGCCGGTCAGAGCCAGGGCGAGGGCCGCGGCCGCGGTAAGGGCCGTGGCAAGGCCGAGACGCCTGAGGTCGAGGAGGCCGCCGCCGGCCGTCGT
>OLOC01002003.1_pt1 | contig 10291 bp, 4 predicted proteins | sample 1643111 | NCBI WGS metagenome assembly OLOC01 (sample SAMEA3136633, study PRJEB25190) | human gut metagenome
CCAATGTAGGTAATGTAGATAGCAAGGGTATCGAGGTTTCCCTGAATGCAACTCCTATCCAGACCAAGGACTGGGAGTGGAACCTGAGCTACAACTTCACCTGGCAGAACATGAAGGTGAAGAACCTTTCTCTTACCCAGGGTGGAAGTCAGACCAATGTGAAGGTAGGTCCATCTATCGATGCTTACCAGTTCCAGGTACTCTCCGAGGGATATGAGCCATATATGTTCTATGTATATCATCAGCTCTACGATTCAGAGACGGGCAAGCCGATCGAGGGCGCTTACGCAGATTTGAATGGTGATGGCGAAATCAATGATGCCGATCTCTACCGCTATCATTCTCCAGCCCCTAAGTACATCATGGGCTTGAGCACATCCTTGAGATACAAGCAGCTGACTCTCGGTATGAGTTTCCGTGCCAACATCGACAACTACGTATATAATGGCATGGGTATGAGCACTGGTGCATGGGAGACCGTGAGCTACAATAATTCACAGCTCAATAACCTCAACGCCAGCTTCCTGAAGACCGGTTTCAAGACCCGTCAGTATCTTTCAGATTACTACGTAGAGAATGCTTCGTTCCTGAAGCTCGACAACCTGAGCTTGAGCTACAATGTAGGTAAAATCAACAAGTGGGCTTCACTCACCGTATCTGCGATGGTACAGAATGTATTCACCATTACCGGTTACTCAGGCACAGACCCTGAGGTGCCAAACGGAATGGACAACTCGTTCTATCCACGTCCTCGCACTTACTCAGTAAGCCTCGGACTTCAGTTCTAACAATCAAAATTGATAACAATGAAACTTAAGAATATATTATATAGTATGATGTTGGGAACAGCAGTGCTGAGCAGCACTACCAGCTGTGTATCCGACCTCGACCAATATCCTCAGACGGAGACTACCTCTAAGGATGTTTATACCTCGCTTGCCAATTATGAGGCTGTGCTGGGTAAGATTTATGCTGCCATGGTGACCAGCGGTCAGGGTAAGGGCGGCGACAACAAGGATATGTCTTCCGTATTGAACGGCGGCAGTGGCTTCGACTACATGCGTATGTTCTTCAACCTCCAGGAGTGCGGTACCGATGAGCTTGCCTCTACCTGGCTGACAGGTGAGCAGACCACAGGCTTGACCTATCTTTCCTGGGATGCCAATGATGCCTGGGTATCAGATATGTACTATCGCATCTATTACAACATCGCCCTCTGCAACGAGTTCCTCCGCAATGCCAATAGCGCCAGCTTCTCGGGCGAGGACGAGGTGAAGATGAAGGAGTATAAGGCAGAAGTCCGCTTCATGCGCGCCTTGTTCTACTTCCATGCTCTCGATCTCTATCGCAACATTCCGATGGTGACAGAGAATGATCCTGTGGGCAGTTTCATCCCTCCACGTTATACCCCACAGCAGACTTTCGATTACATTGAGAGCGAGTTGAAGGAATGCGTAGGCGATATGCTTCCTGCCTCTACCTGTCCTTATGGTCAGGCTTCTCAGGGCGCAGCCTACACCCTGCTTGCCAAGCTTTATCTGAACAGCGAGGTTTATATCGGCGTTGCCAAGTATGCCGAGTGCAAGGAGGCTTGTGAGAAGGTGATGAATATGGGCTACTCTCTGGAGTCTGATTACAGCAAGCTCTTCAATGCTGATAACGACAAGCGTACCAACGAAATTATCTTCGCCTTGCCGGTAAGTGCAGAGCATACCGTAAGCTGGGGTTCTTCCACTTACTTGGTGTGTGGACAGTTGAGTATGTCGAATGCTAACCAGAATGTTGCCGACTTCGGTGTTACCAATGGCTGGAGTGAGTTCCGTCTCCGTCCGGAGTTCGTGGATAAGTTTACCCAGACCGATATTGATGGAGGTGGCGACAAGCGCTGCAAGTTCTTCACCAATGGTCAGAGCAAGGATGTAACCAGCATGACCGATGAAACCACCGGTTATCTCTCAGAGAAATGGAGTAACCTGAAGGATGATGGTACTACCGCATCCAATACTGCCGATGCAGGTGTAGAAACCGATTACCCTCTCTTCCGCTTGGCTGATGTCTATCTGATGTATGCCGAGTGTGTGGCTCGTACCCAGGGTGCTAGTTGGGATCCATGGCCAGAAGGAAAGACTGATGCCGCTGATCCTGAGGTCATCGCTTCCCGCAAGCAGGGAGCCATCTATTGGATCAACCTCCTCCGCGAGCGTGCAGGTAATACCGATGTATGGGCTAACAACTTTGCCAACGATGATGAGTTCCTCCAGTTCATTCTCGATGAGCGTGCCCGTGAACTTTATCATGAGGGCTATCGCCGTACCGACCTGATCCGCTTCGGCGAGTTTACTACCAGCAAGTATATCTGGCAGTGGAAGGGTGGCACCCACGATGGACAGGCTGTTGACAGCAAGTACAACATCTATCCAATCCCTAACACCGAGCTTACCGCCAATCCAAATCTTCATAACGACAACTATTAATAGGATAAAAGAATGAAAAAGATATTTAGAAACCTGATGATGCTTCTCTGCGCACTCACCGCTCTGGTGAGTTGCGACGAGAGTGGCGACAAGATATACCTGGATGGCTTCAAGGCATCCGATCTGATGGCATCTGCCAGCGATGTGGTGCTGTCTATTGACAATACGAAGGACATCGTACTCTCGATGGCTTGGAAGAATCCTAGCTTGCTTTCGAGCGACGAGACCAAGCCTGCGGGCAACGGTGTGTTGAAAACCTATCTGCAGGCATCACCTTCAGAGAGTTTTGCTACGGTAAAGGAGTATTCTGTAACCGATCTCTCCAAGGCTTTCACCGGTGCAGATCTCAACACCCTTGCCAAGGATCTGGGAACGACTCCGGGTCAGAGTGCGCCTCTCTATTTCCGCATCAAGAGTCAGATGGGTAATAATCTCGATGCTGCTTACAGCAATGTGTGCCAGGTGAACGTTACACCTTATATTATACACATGGACAAAATGACCATCTGGAATGCGAATAAGGACAAGGTGCTGACCTATCTCTATTCTCCAAACGAGGATGGTATCTATGCAGGATATATGAATGCTTCTTCCTGGCTCAACTTCTGGGGTAAGGAGAATGATGGAACCATTTGGGGTAACGTAGGACAGGATGGCCATGTATATGAAATGGATAATACTGAGTCGGCATGGAACTTCTGGTTCCCTGGTCAGACTGGTATTTATTATACAGTGGTGGATACAAAGGCTAAGGAATTCAAGCCAACCTACATCAAGGCGATGCAGCTGAATGGTGAAGACATGACCTATGATGCTCCTAACTATGCCTGGACCAAGGTGATTACAACCTCTGCTGATAATATACCTATCAGTATTGTTGCTACTGGTGCAGAGTACAGCAAGGCAACCGCAACGGATGATGCTGCAGCCGTAGTGAAGACAATGAACTACACTCTTGCTGATGGCAAGATGACTGATGCCGCAACTGCTGGCAGCGTGAATATCGCCAAGGCGGGTACTTACACCATCACCGTAAAGGTGGGCGAGAACAGCGACCTGACTTACTCTATCGAGTCTGGCAACCAGACTGCTCCAGAGCCAGAGGCTAGCAATACTCTCTGCATGTTCAGCAAGGATGGTAACATCCTCCTTGCCGTGATGAACAAGGTGAGCGATGGTGTTTATACCTGCAAGTACAAGCCAACTTCCTGGGAGAACTTCCGCTTCATCTTCGTTGGCGAGAACAAGGACGACAAGCAGACCTGGTATGGTGCTGATGGTGAGCAGTTCAAGTTAACTTCAGGCGATGGTGCCTGGGATATTTGGTTTGGCGATGAGAATGGAGAAACAGAGTTTACGGTTACAGCCGACCTCAACACCATGACATGGAAGTATGAATAAAAATCAGCTATCTTTGCAATATTTGATGCGTAAATACGTTCTTTAGATAAAGCAAAGATAGCTATAAACCAAAAGAACAATGAAGAATATTTTAGGAAAAGCCATATTGCTGGCTTCAGCACTTTTGTTCTCTATCACGGGCACGAGTTGCAGCAATGATGATAATACCACTCCCGAAAAGGAGAAGACATACGATATGAGTGGCTTCGCCAAGGGAGCCGATGTAAGTTGGATTACAGAGATGGAGCAGAACGGAAAGAAGTTCTATAATGCTAACGGTAAGGCTACTGAGTGCATGGCGCTTCTCCGCGACCTAGGCATGAACTCCATCCGCCTTCGTGTATGGGTAAACCCAAAGGATGGATGGAACGGAAAGAATGATGTGGTGGCAAAGGCATGGAGAGCTCAGCAGCTCGGTATGCGACTGATGATTGACTTCCACTACTCTGATACCTGGGCTGACCCAGGAAAGCAGGGTGTTCCTGCTGCCTGGAAGAACTATGACTTCGATCAGATGAAGCAGGCGGTTGCCGATCATACCAAGGATGTTCTCAATGCCTTGAAGGCAAGAGGCATCAACGTAGAGTGGGTGCAGGTGGGTAACGAAACCACCGACGGCATGCTCTGGAATGATGAGGATGGCGATGCTGCCCTGAAGGTAACTGGCCGTGCCTCTAAGAACATGGCTAACTTTGCCGCTTATATCAATGCCGGTTATGATGCCGTCAAGGCGGTTTATCCCGAGGCTAAGGTGATAGTGCATCTCGATAAGGGAAACAACCTCGGTCAATATACCTGGATGTTTGATGGCTTGAAGCAGAATGGAGCCAAGTGGGATGTCATTGGTATGTCGCTCTATCCAGATTGGATTACCGACCAGACCTGGGAGCAGGTATCCGATGCTTGTCTCAGCAACATCAAGACCCTTTCCGGCAAGTACAACTGCGATGTCATCATCTCAGAGATCGGTATGGTGTGGAATTCTGAGAATGCCGCTCCATTCCTCAAGAAGATGGTGGATGGCTGCAAGGCAATCTCTACCTGCGAGGGTGTGTTCTACTGGGAGCCTGAATGCAACAGCGGCTGGAACGGCTACGACAAGGGTGCCTTCGACAACAGCGGCAAGCCAACAGCTGCACTCGATGCCTTCAAGTAATCGGGTAAGTTAGCTTTCTTCGCTTCCTTTGGGAGCGATAGAAGCGAATTATAAAATGGAATATTATACTGACTTAGAAGAAAAAGATATGATCAAGAGAAGCATTACTTTCGTGTCTCTCGCCCTGGCGTTTTCTACCATGTGCCAGGCGCAGAGTAGAAAAGTCATCAATTTGCCATCATGGGATTTCTCCCGCGATGGCAAAGCGTGGTCTCAGGTAGCCGTGCCTCACGACTGGGCTATCTCGGGTCCTTTCGATAAGAAATGGGATCTGCAGATGGTGGCTATCGAGCAGAATGGCGAAAAGGAGAAGACCGAGAAGTCTGGACGCTCTGGAGCTCTCCCTTGGATTGGAGAGGGTATGTATAAGATGAATCTTCAGTTGCCGAAGGGCTACAAGCGTGCCGTCCTCGTTTTTGATGGTGCGATGAGTCAGCCTGTCGTTAAGGTGAATGGCAAGGAGGCTGGCAGATGGGCTTACGGCTACAATGCCTTCCGCATTGACATCACACCTTACGTGCAGTTTGGCGGCAAGAAGAATCTCGTAGAGGTTCATCTCAACAATGTAGAGGAAAGCAGCCGATGGTATCCAGGCGGCGGTCTTTACCGTCCGGTTTCCGTGGAACTTTACGGTAACGAGAACTTCTCTACCTGGGATACATTCGTGCGTACCCTGAAGGCTGATAAGCAGGAAGCCGAAGTGGAAGTGAACGCTCTCTTGGAAGGAAAAATCGGTAAGTCGGGCAAGACGGTCGTCGCCTTGCTCGATGAGGCTGGTACCAAGGTTGCCGAGCAGACTATCTCTGGTGCAACCCCAGCCATCAAGACTACCTTGAAGGTGGCGAATCCTCAGCTCTGGTCTCCGGAATCTCCTTATCTCTATCAGGTGAAGTTAACCCGATATGAAGGAAAGAAGGTGGCTGATATCCAGACGCTGAAGACCGGAATCCGTACCATCTCGGTATCCAGGAATAATGGTTTCCAGCTCAATGGCATTACCCGCAAGATCAAGGGTGTCTGCCTGCACCACGACCTCGGTCCGTTGGGAGCTGCTGAAAACAAGGCGGCACTCATCCGCCAGATCAAGACAATGAAGGAGATGGGTTGCGATGCCATCCGTACAGCCCACAATATGCCTTCTACCATGCAGATGGAAATCTGCGATTCTCTCGGTATGATGGTAATGGCTGAGAGTTTCGATATGTGGATTTATCCTAAGTGCAAGAATGGCTACGCCAAGTTCTTCAAGGAGTGGAGCGACAGGGATATGACCAATCTGGTGAAGCACCATCGCAACCATCCTAGCATCATTATGTGGAGTATCGGTAACGAGATTCCTGAGCAATGGAGCAAGGAGGGTATGGAGATAGCCAAGCATCTGCAGGATATCTGTCATCAGTACGACCCATCCCGCCCTGTAACCCAGGGTATGGATAAGGCTGAGGCTGCCCTGAAGAGTGGATTTGCCCAGGTGATGGACGTTCCGGGCTTCAACTATCGCGTACATAAATATTATAAGAATATCGAGCAGTTGCCTCAGGGATTCCTCCTGGGTTCAGAGACTGCATCTACCGTCAGCTCCCGTGGCGTGTATAAGTTCCCGGTTCAGGTGCGTGCCAGCGACAACAATCCATACGCCGATGGCCAGTGCTCCAGCTATGACACGGAGTATTGCTCCTGGAGTAATCTTCCGGATGATGACTGGAAGATGCAGGATGACTATAGTTGGGTAATCGGAGAGTTCGTGTGGACGGGTTACGACTATCTGGGCGAGCCGACTCCATACGATACCTACTGGCCAAGCCGTAGCAGCTACTTCGGAATCTGTGACCTTGCCGGACTTCCAAAGGATAGGTATTATATGTATCGTGCCCGCTGGAACGAGCATCAGCACACCACCCATCTTCTTCCTCACTGGAACTGGAAGGGCAGGGAAGGACAGGTTACCCCTGTATATTGCTACACCGATGGTGTGGAAGGCGAGCTTTTCGTAAACGGCAAGAGCCAGGGCAGAGTTCGCAAGGACAAGTCAAGCCGCCTCGACCGCTATCGCCTCCGCTGGAACAATGTGAAGTATGAACCAGGCGAGATTCGCGTGGTTACCTACAATCAGTATGGCGACAAGGTAGGCGAGGACGTGAAACGTACAGCCGGAGAACCAGCGCAGATGAAGTTCAGCGTGGAGACTCCAGACCATGAGCCTATCGCCTGCATGGTAGAAGGCTGCACCGATGAGCACAACGTGCTTCTGAATGCCGATGGCAACGATCTGGCTTTCATCACCGTGAGCCTTCTGGACAAGGACAGCAACGAGTGCCCGCTCGCCGATGATGAACTTACCTTCGAGGTAAAGGGTGCCGGAACCTTCAAGGCAGTATGCAATGGTGATGCTACTTCGCTCGATTCCTTCACTCAGCCACACATGCGACTCTTCTCTGGCAAACTCGTTATTGTTGTTCAGAGCAAGGCACAGAAGGGCGACATCATCCTCACCGTAAAGGATGGCAAGCGCAATATGGAAAAGTCGCTTACGCTGCAGGCAATATAAAACAGACTTATTAATGATAAATATAGATTCCCCTAGGAGTAGAAGTTCTTACCCCTAGGGGAATTCTTCGTTCAGCGACGTTGAATGTGTGTTCAGCAATGTTGAATGTGTGTTCAACACTGTTGAACATAGGTTCAGCAGTATTGAACGGAGATTTCTTCTAATGGTAGCAACAACTTCTTCCTATCCTTTCAACAACTTCTTTCTATACTTTGAGTATCTTCTCCTTATCCTTTCATCCGCTTTCCATAGGTCTGGACGGAACTTCTCCTTATTCTATTGTTATTTTTCTCTAATAATATTTGGCATTGTCGTGAATAATGTGTATTTTTGCAGCTATGAACAATTCACTAACCGCTTTATCTAGAGTAAGCATGGCGATAGCTATGCTTTTTATATCCATAGCGCTCCATGCGCAACGTTTCGTCAACACCACCCTGGATGGTGCTCAGGCTGTCTATGCCATTACCCAAGATACATCAGGAGTAGTCTGGCTGGGTACCGACAACGGTCTCTACAGTTATGATGGCTATCACGACTATCGCCATTTTGCTCCCCATTCTTTTAGTCATATCCGCATCAATGCGCTCGGCTTCGAGGGCAGCATGCTCTATCTGGCTACGGGAAGTGGAATGCTGAAGTTTGATACGCAGCAGGGAATCTATGCTTCTGCACCTGCGATGGAATCTGATGGAGACAAGGGCAGGAAAAAGGCGGTAAGGGAGTTGCGAGTGCTTGATATGAAGGGCAGGAAAGATGCCTTTGGCAACGATGTGTATGCTATCCTGCATACACAGAAGGGACTTCTGGTGGGTTCTCTCGCCGGACTCCGTCTCAACCAGCGCCAGATTCTCCTGACTCCCGGAGCACAGCCGCTGGTGAATGCCCTGGCTTACGATGCCAAGCGCCACTGTTACTGGATAGGTACCGAGGGAGCCTTGTACTGCGCTGACCAGGCTTTGCAGAACTTCTCCAAGATTGCAGCGCTGGATGGAAACTCCGTGAAGTGTCTGGACGAAGACCAGGATGGCAATCTCTATATCGGTACAGATAATGGACTTTATCGCATGGCGATGAATAACAGTCTGGAGCATTTCGTTCACGACTCGCGCAATGAGGCAACCATCCCCAACAATATCGTATGGTCCTGTTATGTGGATAAGTGGCAGAATGTGTGGATTGGTACCGATCACGGACTTTCCCGTTTATCTACCCATACCTACTATCGCTTCACTTCGCTCGATAAGATTACCTTCTCGGGCGAGGGTAACTGTCTGCATGCTATCCTTCAGACCCGCAGCGGCGACTGGTGGATGGGCGGAACCAACGGCTTGATTCACTATGCAGAGGGAGTGCGCGTGCAGGGTGCAGCTTCTGAATATCAGAATGTGGTATGGTATAAGCAGAACAATCCTTCGGCTCCTCTGGCTCACAACCGTGTGCGCAAGATTTATGAAGACAAGGAGGGGGATGTATGGATCTGTACAGACCATGGCATCAACCTCTATCAGAAGAGTACGGGAAAGTTGCTCAACTTCATCGTCTATGACAAGACCGGCAAGTATTCTACTGCCTGGGCTTATGATATTCTTCAGGATCAGAAGGGCAGGATGTGGATGGCATCTTATCAGGGTGGCGTCTTCGTGCTGGACAAGCAGCGCCTTCTAGCAGCCATCTCGCTCTCATCTGCTGCTACAGCCACCTGTGTGGCGGATTATCATTTCTCAGACAAGGGAAAGAACGCCCTCTCGGGCCTGCACATCGGTCAGCTGGTACTCGATGGCAAGGGATTTGTCTGGGCATCATCTTATAATCATCTCGACCGTATTGATACCCGTACCCTTCGCATCTCCCATATCCCAGGCAATGATGCCATCAATTATCTGATGAAGTCTGACAACGGCAATGTGTGGGTAGGATATAATTCCAGCGTGAAGTGCTATATGGTGAACTTGCCGATGAAGGGCAAGGAGGTGGAAAGCAAGGAATGGAAGATAGGTGCGAAGGTGGTTTCTATGTGTGACGTAGAAGACAAGGTCTGGGTGGTGGCAGGCAATATCTGCAGCGTGCTGGACCAGGGAAACAACAGTTTCCGGTTCTTCATTCCGATGGAGAATCCGAACAATATCTATTATTCCAAGCTGAACCACGAAGTGGTGATGGGTGGCAACGATGGCTTCATTTCCATCCGTGCCGACCTTACCATGCCGAAGGACGACAAGGCGCAGCTGCTCCTGGCGGGTATCGTGGTGAATGGCAGACAGACCCAGGATGCCCTGCTCGATGAGAACATTGAGGGAACACCGGGTGTTTCGCCCGTGGGACTGAAGACGCTGGTACTGAAGCATGATGAGAACAACTTCACGCTCCAGCTGTCTGATTTGCCTTTTGCCGATCATCCTACCGCCGTCTATGCCTACCGTCTGGAGGGTAGCGACCACGAGTGGCATTATCTGGACAAGGGCAATCTTGACATCACTTACAATGGATTGTCGTATGGCGATTATCATCTCACCGTGCATGTGGTGGATGGCGAGGGAAATATCGGAGATGAAGTTTATCAGCTCGAAATCTCCGTTCTTCCGCCATGGTATCTCACCATCTGGTGCAAGCTGTTCTATCTTACCCTCCTGATTGTGGGTATCGCCTGGGTCATCAATGCTCATTTCGTAAGAAAGCAGTTGAAGGAGGCGAAAAAGCAGAAGGAGGAAA
>OLOC01002011.1_pt1 | contig 10246 bp, 10 predicted proteins | sample 1643111 | NCBI WGS metagenome assembly OLOC01 (sample SAMEA3136633, study PRJEB25190) | human gut metagenome
GGCGCTGGTGACGCCCGCGCCGCGCGGGATGGACAGGTCGAGGATGCGCTGCAGGCCGCTGCCGCGCAGCGAGGACGTGGCCGGCTGGTTCGGGTCGAGGGTGGTGGTGTTGCCGCCGGTGATGCGCGCGTCCGCGATGACCTGGTTGGCGGCCGCGACCGCGTTGTTCGCGTCGGTGATGGCGTTGTTGACGCGGATGATGGCGGCGTCGCCGTCCGCGATGAGCTGTTCGAGGCGGGGGAGGCTGTCCTGCCCCTGGGTGCTTTCGGCGTCCCATACGGCGCGTTCGACGACGCCCTTGAAGTTGCGGGAGCAGACCTTGACGCCGTCCGCGGTGGTGACCTCCACGCCCAGGGCGATGACGCCGGGCTTGGCGATCGCCCGCCTGGGCAGCGTCGCCCGGTATGTGGCGGTCGCCTCGCCGCTTACCGGGCTCATGGGCACGCGGTCGCCGACCTCGACGCCCGGCGCGGTGTTGTAGGCGAGCGCCACGCTCTTGATGCCGGTCGTGGAGGTGATTGGCTGGCCGTTGTCGGTGATGGCGACGGTGATGGTGCGTCCGTCCTTGTCGCCGGCGTTGAGTCGGATGTCGGCGATCCAGCTGTTGGAGAAGTCGAGGCTGATGGGTGTTTCGGTGACGTCGCGGAATCCGTCGAGGGTCATTTCCCTGTTCCTTTCGTGAGGTCGTTGAGGTGGGCGATGGCGTCGCGCAGGCGTCGGCGCGTGTCGTCTCCGGAGGTGTCCGCGGCGGCGTCATTGGCCGTGGCGAGCGCCGTCGGCTGGGGGTCGAGGATGGCGGCGACGGCGTCGAGCGCGTCCGTGATGAGCGTGACGCGGCTGGCCACGTAGTCGGGTGTGGCGATGGTGTACGAGGCTGGTTCGGGTTCGGTGACGTCGCTGGCGTCGACGCGCAGTCGGGTGCCGTCGTCGAGTTCGGCGATGAAGATGATGCCCCGGTCCTGCGCGGCCTTGAGCGCGGCGGGCTCGTATCCGGCGAGGATGCCCTCGCTGTTGCCGATGGGGTCGTGCGCCCAGTATCTGGTGATCCTTGGCATGGGTGTCCTTTCAGTTGATGCAGAATCCGTTGATGTACTCGGTCGTTGATTGGAACCAGGTGATGGTGCCGTCCGAGGAGGATGTGATTTTGGAGATGTAGTTGTGTTTGCCGTTGTAGGCGTGTGTGGTGGTGACGTGGGTGTCGGTGGTCTTGGCGACGGACAGGATGGGCGTGCTGATGCGCAGGCATCCGCCTTGCAGTTGGAGCCCGTAGTAGACCTTCGACGGGTTGGATACCTCATACATGCCGCCCGAGTAGTCGATGTAGCCGACCTTCTTGCCCTTGCGGTAGCCGGCGAGCTGTCCGATGCTGTTGAGCTCGATGCCGTACCAGTCCTTGCTGCCGCACGCGAAGGTTCCTTCGGCGGTGATGCTGGTGGCGGTCATGCCCCGGGTGGTGAGTTCTCCGGTGTCGAGGTTCCATTGGTTGTGGCCGGCGGCATCGGAGAGCTTGCCTGTGTATATGGCGTTGGCGTAGATGCCGTTGCCGTCGGCGAGCGCGCGGAAGTCCCAGTCTCCGTTTGCCTTCTTGCTGTTGGCGATGCGCCAGTATCCGCCTCCGATGTGGATGCATTGGGTGGGGTTCTGGTCTTCGGGCTTGTCGTACACGTAGATGCCTTGGCCGGGTTTGAGGTATGTGTAGCCGCCGGTCGTGTTCATGATCTGGTTGATGCGGTTGATGAGGTCGGTGATGTATGGTTTGGTGCCGGTGGCGGCGTCGTTCCATGCGCCGGAGTTGGAGATGAGCTGGTCGAGTTGTCGGCGCCATGCGTCGTCCTGGCGGGTGATGCCTGTGGTGATGTTGCCGAGGGTGATGGTGGTGGCGGTCTGGTCGCCGGTGAGGTCCTGTTCGATCTGCAGGATGCGTCCTTCGAGGCGCAGGGGCGTGGGGAAGCTGGTGTCGATGATGTGGACGGTGTCGCCGATGTCGGTGCCTTCGGCGTTGACGCCGGCGGCGGCGAGGCTGGTGACGTCGCATTCGTATGAGACGACCGGCTGGCTGCGTGTCTTGAGCGCTTCCTTGGTGAGCGTCAGGAGTTGTTTGGGGTCTTCGCAGTCGGGGAATTCCGCGTCTGCCTCGCTGTGGATGCGGGTTCCGTTGGGGCCGGGGATGCCCCATATGGCGAGTGCCGTGGCGTCTTCGACGTAGGCCTTGCCGTCGTTGATGTCGGCGAAGCTGATCTTGCGGCTGTACCCGCCGGTCTCTTCCCCATCGTCGTCGGTCGTGGCGACGCCTTTGCCCCATCCGTAGAGGCGTGTGGCGACCTGGGTGGCATCGATGGTGCGGCGGATCGAGGCGAGGTCCTTGCCGTAGGTGAAGCGTTTGGTGGGGGTGGTCGCGCCGCGCCGGCTGACGAGGCTGAGTGTGCGGGTCGCGATGCGCGTGCCCGTCGCGTCGGGCTGGTAGGTGGTGACGGCCTCGAGTCCGAACGTGGCGCAGATGTCCTGGATTGCGGAGAGCGCGTTGGTGTGGTAGAACGCGAGGTCGGCCTCGGTGGTTTTGGTGCCGTCGTGCACGGTGCCGAGAATCCATCGTGTGCCGGCGAGCGCTTTTTTCGCGCATGCGGAGGCGGTGGCCGTCCGGTTGCGTTTGTCCTCGATGTATGTGGAGGCGAGTTCCTGGATGGCGTCGACGCAGTGCGCGGTGGACAGGGGGAGCCGGTCGGAGCGTGACGTATCGATGCTGTTGACCAGCCATTCTCGCCACAGGCCCATGTGGTCGCGCCATGCCACTCGGTCGCCTTTTTCGAGGTCGAGGTCGCTGAGCAGGTCGAGGTTGTCGGTGCCGTCCACGTTCTGCGTGCGCCGGGCGGCGAGGACGGTCATGGGGGCGGGTTTCGGGTTGCCCCACCGGTCGAAGACGTGGAACATGTCAGATCATCCATTCGGGTTCGTGCTCGCAGCTGCCGGCGGCGCCGGACAGGGTGAGCGTGTTCATGCCCGGCAGCAGGGCGAAGTAGTCGGTGTCGAGGCTGACCGGGGCGAGGGTGCCGTTGGCGCGCGTCGTCTGCGCCTTGCAGTCGACCAGCACGCTTGTGCCGGCCGGCAGCGTGGCGGCCGGCCTGATGCCGATGGTGTGGCCGCGCCCGTCCTTGATCGACAGGGCCGAGACGGCGCGGGAGGTCGTGAGTGTCAGGACGGGCCATGCCGGCCGGTTGCCGGTGACGTGCAGGAGATTCGCGCCTTCCCTGAGCGTGTGACGCTGGGCGCGGCCCATGATGTGCGGTATGCGTCCATCACGATCGTGGTGGCGCAGTCCACGCGGCATGGTCCGAGCATGCGTTCGTCCCAGTCCTTGATCGTGACGCGGCCCCGCCACTGCCCCGGCAGCTCCCGGTAGGATAGCGTCGAGCTGCGGCCGATGAGCGAGCCGAGGCGGCGGCGCGCGTCCATCATCTCGTCGTCCTCGCCGACGGTCACCACGCCGAGCGCGATCCTGCGCAGCCCGGGGTACGCGCAGCCGAGCGGGTCGTCGAGGGTCACGTCGTGGCTTCCGGCCATGCCGGGCGCGTTCTGGTATGCGACGGCCAGGTCGGGGGCCTCGATGGCGAGGACGCCGTCCGTGGCGGACAGCCCGTACCAGTCGAGCGGCCTGCCGTCGAGGAGGATGTGCATGAGCGGGTCGGCCGGCATGCGTTGGAAGACGCTCACAGTCCCATTCCTTTCCTTCGTCCCAGTTCCCTGTCCATCGCGGGGGCGAGCCGCGCCGCGACGGTGCGGTCGTCGAACACGAGGGTGACCGAGGTGCGTTCCAGCGCGTCCATCACGCCCTGGGAGATGTCCGCCACCGAGGGCCCCGGCTGTTCCGCGCCGGGCGTGAACATCTCCCTCGGAAGCTGGCGGCGGTTCATGGCCGCATACGTGTCGGCACCGTAATATCGGACGCTTTTGTCGTTGCTGACGAACTCGCCGCTGCGCAGCCTCGCGTTGGCGAGCGTGATGTTGTCCGCCTGCGCCGACAGGGGCGGAGTGCCGGGCAGCAGCCCCTCCACGATGCCGCCGCCGTAATAGCCGCGCATCGCGAATCCGGGGCCGGCGTAGTAGCCGCCCGTGTAGGAGGTGGGACGGCCGATCATCGAGCCCTTCGTGCTGCGGATCGTCGTCTCGTTCGTGATCACGTTGGTGCGGATGGTGACGGTCTTGGACTGCAGCAGCTCGATGCCTTCCCGGATGGTGTGGATCGCGTTCGATGCGAGGTCGTTGACCCTCACGGTCGTGGTTTTCTCCGCTGGTATGAGGCGCATGCTGCCGACCATGTTGTCGACCTTGAGCTTGACGTCGCTGGTGCTCAATCCGAGCCGGTCGAAGGCGGCTTGCAGGTCACCGGTCTGTCCGCTTGCGATGCTCGATTGGACGATGAGGTCCCTGAGCTTGTCGGTGTTCAGCCCGTACGCGTCGGCCGAGGCCTCGGCCTCCTCCTTGCTCATGCCCATCTGCTGGGCGAGCTGGATGTACTGGTCGCGGGCCCTCTGGACGATGGGCGTGATCTGCTCCAGTCCCTCGCCGTTCTTCGCGTGGGCGAGCATGGCCTTCTGCGCGGCCTCGGCCACGTCGTTCAGGGCGCTCGTGTTGTCGCGGCCCTTTTCGGTGTTGATGTCGAGCGTCCTGCCGTTCTCCCTGACCGCTTCGGATGCCTTGTCGAAGCTGGATTCCAGCGCGATAGACGCGTTGGACGCGTCCAGAGCGAAGCCGTAGTAGGTGTTGAGCGCGTCGATGACCTCGCCCAGCGCGGCGCTCGTCTCGTTGACCGCGTCCTTGGTCGCGCCGAAGCTCTCCTGCAGGATCGTGTCGGAGTCCGCGGCCTTGGCGGATGCGTCGGCGGTCCCGGCCAGCGCGTCGTTGCCGGTTATGAGGGCCGCGGTCCTGCCCATGCTGGCCTCGGTCGCGGCCTTCTCCGCCTCGGCCGCGTCCTTGGTCGCCTGCTTGAAGACGTTCTGCTGTTCGGCGAGCGCCTCGTAGGCGGCGCTTGACGGGTTGTTCCACCATTGGTCGATGAGGTTGAGGCTGGCCGCGTATTCGTCGGCCTGGGCGTGGACCTGTTCGATGGCGTCCTTGTCGCCTTGGATGGCTTTGATGTAGGTCTGGTGGCTGATGCCCATGCGGTCGATGGCTTCGGCGATGTCGTCGTATCCGCTGGCCCATCGGCTGAGGAAGTCGTCGGTGTATCGGCTGGATGAGCTGTCGGAGAGTGCCTTGCCGAAGTATTCGGCCGCGGTCTGTCCGCTCTGCAGCGCTTGGGTGAGTTCGTCCACTCGTTGTGCGGCGGCCTGCTGATCCTGCGCGAAATCGAACAATGCGAGACCGGCTGCCGTTATGGCAATGCCCCATGGGCCTCCGAGCAGGTCGATGACGCCGCTGCCCATGGTTTTCAATCCGGTCATGACGCCTGAGGTGCGACTGACGGTGCTGCCGAAAACCTCCAGCTGACGGCTCTGGGTTGAGAACGCCGCCCCGATTTGCGTGGCGCCCGTATACAGTTGCGAGCTCATGGAGATAAGCCGCTGGCCGGGGTCGAGAACCATGCCGAGATTCTTTGACAGCTGGCTGCTGCTTGAATTCAACGGTGCCATCGCGCGGTGAAGCGCGACGATGCCTCCGGCGAGCGCCGTGGAGAGGACGATGGTCTGTTGGACGGGGGCGGGCAGTTGCCCGAATCCGTCCACGAGCATGTCGATGGTCTGGACGAGCTTGCGCAGGGGGCCTTGCCCGCCTTCGCCGAGCTTGATCATCATGCTCTCGAAGCTGCCGCTGAGGTTTTCCAGGTCTCCGCGCAGGTTGTCGTTCTTGGCGGCGGCCTGCTGGGCGGCGTACCCGGAATCGGAGACCTTCTTGGTCCAGTCGGCGATGCCGTCGGCGCCCTCGTTGTAGAGCACGTTGGCGGCGCGGATCGCGTCGGAGCCGAAGATGGTGGCGAGCGCCTGGTTGCGTTGTGCCTGTGTGAGTCCGCTCATCTGGGTCTGGAGCTGGCCGGCCAGGGCTTTGAGGCCGATGAAGTTGCCTTGGGCGTCGTAGGCGCTGATGCCGAGTTCGTCCATGAGGTTCTGCGCTTTTTTGGTGGGGTTGGCGAGCGCGATGAGCATGCTTTTGAGGCTGGTGCCGGCGTCGGATCCGGTCATGCCGGCGTTGGCGAAGCTGGTGAGGGTGCCGACGGTCTCTTCCATGCTGATGCCGAAGCTGTTGGCGACCATGCCTGACTGTTGGAGGGCGTAGCCGAGGTCTCGGGCGGAGCCCTGTGCTTTGCCGGCGCCGGCGGCGAGGGCGTCGGCGATGCGGGTGGCGGCGGCTCCGGTGAGGTTGAACTGGGCCATGGCGGAGCTCATGAGTTCGGCGGCTTCGGCGACTTCCATGCCGTCGGACGCGGCGAGGTCGAGTGCGCCGTTCAGGCCGCCGGAGAGGATGTCCGACGTGCTCATGCCGGCCTTGCCGAGTTCGTTGATCGCGTCGGCCGCGTCCGTGGCGGAGTACACGGTGTCGGCGCCGGCGTCGATGGCGGCCTGGCGTAGCAGGGACATCTCGTCGGCGCTGGCTCCGGTGTTGGCCTGGACGGTCGACATGCTGGCGTCGAAGTCGGCGGCCATGCGTACGGCGGCGACGCCCAATGCGGTGGCGGCGAGGCCGGCGGCGGCGATTCCGGTGGTCAGGAGCTTCGTCTTGCCGCCCGACGCCTCCATGGTGGTGGAGGTCTTCTCGGCCTCGGCGGACACCTTGGCCATGCCGGCGGTGAATTTCGACGTGTCCGCGAGCAGGCGGACGGTGATGTTGCGGTTCAGTCCGCCTGCCATGGTGGTCTCCTTATCTTGCCTTGATGGCGGTGGTCAGCGACATGGTCTTGATGCCCGCCTCGCCGTCGTGCTGTTTGCGCCAGTCCTCGGCGGCGATGTCTCGCATGAGGCTGATCTGGCAGACGCCCGCCTCGGCCGTGTACCGGGTGGGCGTCAGTTCGTCGTGGCATACGCTCACGGGCATGCCGCAGCGCGGGCACAGGCTGTGCTCGTAGTCGTCGAGGGCGAGCATCCAGTCGCGTTCGGTCTGGTCCCATTCGCTTTCCGGCGTGTACCCGGTGATGCGCCGGTGGCCATCTCGCTCCACGCGATAGGAGGGCTCCCACCCGAGCCAGCGCTTGTAGCTGATGCCGAGCCTGGCGCAGATCCTCAGTTCCCGGACGAGCCCCGGATTATCCTGGAGGCTTGGCCGAGGTAGTCTTTTGGGTCGATCATCCTCGCGTTGAGGTTCTGGATGGCGTACCAGACGGGCGACAGCTGCCCGTCGGACAGTTCGGGGATGATGGCGGCTATATCCTCGACGGGCGTTTCCGGCACGCTCTTGCGGATCATCAGCCTGAGCGCGTCGGCGGTGATGTCCTCGAGGCGCTGCGCGGTGCGCCCGTCCTTCGTGGTGGTCGTGTTCGCCTCGAGCACCTGCCTCCACTGCGACAATGGCAGGGCCTCCAACGTGAGGTGCACGATCTGCCCGGAGACCTCCTCGCGCAGCTCGTCGATCTGTTTGGCGATGCGTTTGGCCGCGGCGTTCGCGCCCTCGGTGGCGTGCGCTGCCGCCGCCCGGGCGAGCTGCTCGCCCAGCTGCGAGATCCGTTCTGCCTTCTCCTGGTCGAGGATCAGGTCGACCTCGACGCGCTTGCGCTTGACTTCCAATGCCATGGTGCGTTCCTTGTCTCGGTTTCGCGTCCCTTTGGTGATGAGGGGGTTCCGTGCGGGGAAAGGAATGCGGAAAGCCCGCACGGAAGAATGATGGTCAGGCGTGTGAGGCCGCGGCCGCCGCGATCTCGGCGGTTTCGGACTCCCAGCCTGGCGCTTGCGCGAACAGGGGGATGGCGCTTCGGATCATGGTGTTCGCGTCCGGGTTGAGGACCTTCTTCTCGCCGCACTTGACGCTCACGACGGTGAGCTTCTGCCCTGCGGCGAGGGGCGCGTCCGTGGCCATGCCGCGACGGCGCACGATGAATCCGGAGTTGCCTTCGGCCATGAGCGTGACGGCCTTGTTCTGTTCCGCGTGCTCCGTGTTCGTGTTGTCGATCACCTCGATTGAGATGTCGCCGGCGGATTTGCGGCCCGGCGCGCCGAAGTCCTGCGTGCTGTTCTCGCGCTGGTCGCTCACGGTGTCCTGGGAGGGCTCGAAGGTCCAGCCGCCGAGCATCACGTAGTTCGAGATGTCGGTGCCTGCTTCCAGCTCGGCCATGGTCGGGCGCTTGATGTCGGCGATGGTCGGCACCCACAGTGTGGTGATGTTGCCCTCGGCGCTCGTGCCGGGGATCTCGGTGCCCAGTTTCAGGGTCATGATGTTCTCCTTCGATGGGAAAGGCCACCTCGTATGGGATGGCCTTGAAGACTTCTGGTAAATGATTGGTTGTCTACGGGCGGGTCCACGTGAAGCGGAACCGCAGGACGCGCACCTGATAGCGGCGCGACGTGTCGTCGGCGGTCAGGCCGGCCGCGTACGCGCCGGAATCCGCGTCGAGGATCAGCTGCCCGACCGTGAACCCGGAGGTTTTCGCGGGCACCCGGTATTTCATCGCGGGGATGATCCGGTCATCGCAGATGACGTTGACCGCGTCGGCCGTCAGGTCCACGACCCGGATCTCCAGCCGTCCCACGTGGGCCGTGTACCGTGCCGCCTCGGTAGACCGGTGGCCGTCCGTGGTGCAGGTGGCGATGACCCACGGCGGCATCTCGGATTCGTCCGGCTCCTGGTTGAGGTACACGGGTTGGTCGAGTCCGGGGATCATGCCGAGCACGGCGGAGGTCATGTCCATGACGCTCATAATCCGATGGCTCCTATCAACATGTCGTCGGCGGCGTCGCCCACGTATTCGGCGAGCGTGGGCAACTCTTCTTCGGCGTAATGCTCGGGGGGCTTGTGCGTTCCGCCGCCTCGCGCGGTGCCGTAGAAGGCGATCGCGGCGACGGTGGGGCCCGTGTGCCCGTGTTCGCGGGTTTTGCCGGAATCTTCGGGGCCTATGTCCGCGTATATCTGCGAGCCGGTGGTCCCCAACTCGTATCTCACACGAACAACGTGCAATCCGCCGTTGCTGCTGGAATTCAGGTCGCTTTGGGTTTTCTCCTTGACGACCTGAGCCCCCTTCTTCACGGCCTTGGCGATACTGACCCCGGCCATCGCGTGAGCGGCGGCGACCCGGCGGCCGAACGCGGTCAGCTCGCCGGCGTCGATCGTGACGTCACTGCTCATTGCTGTTGCCTACTTCCTTGACGTTCCACCGGCATGCGGTGGCGTGCGTTTTCTCGGACTGCATGTTCAGCAGCCGGAACTTCCTGCCCTTGAGGTTCGGGTCCGTGGCCGCGGTGATCTCGGCCACGTCGCCGGGAGAGAGACCCGTGGTCCCGTAGGGCAGATGCAGGTAGAGCGACCACACGGGGGTGACCGCGCCCAAGGCCTGGACGATGCCGCCCTCCGTGTTCTCTGCGGCGAGGCCGCCGCTGGTCTGCACTTTGCACCGGCCCTCGTACCGGACCGTTTCGGGACTGGTCGCCTTCCCGGTGTGGGGGTCCGTGACGGGCCTGCCGTGACTGACGATCCGGCATTCGTCGGTCATGAGACCGGTCGCCCAGGAGCGCAGCCGTCTGAGGCTGGCCGGGCTGAATCCCGCGCTCATCCGGTCAGCCTCGCGTGCAGGAATCCGGGCCGGCCGTCGTCCTCCGACCAGTACGGGGACATGTCCTGGCTGGCATGTTCCCCGCGCGTGGTGGAGATGACGCCGACGCCCGCGATGAGCGGACTGGCGTCGGCCATGAGCTTGGCCAATGTGGCTTTTTCGCTGGCGGTCAGGCTCATGCCCGGCTCGTCGACCTTGCGGCTGCCGCCGTCCATCGCGTCGTCGATCTGCCTCGACCACTGCGTCTCCGCGTTCGGGTTGAGGTAGAACCGTGCGGCGCACGCGACGGTCACGTCCACCAGCTGTTCGGGCAGCGGGTTGTCCAGCGTCCCGTCGTCGTTGAGCCAGTCGCGGCCGGTCTGGGTGCGTACGAGGTTGGAGGCGGCGCGCAGCACGCGGCGGGCGCGTTTCCAGTCCGCCGAGGTCGCGTCGATGCCCTCGCCGATCCATTCGGCGAGCGCGTCCGGTTCGGCGAACGGTGGTTTTTCGGCCATGGGAGCGTCCCCTCTACTGTTGGGGCGTCACGATCGCCGCGGACTGGACTTCGGACGGCTGGTCGGC
>OLOC01002018.1_pt1 | contig 10219 bp, 8 predicted proteins | sample 1643111 | NCBI WGS metagenome assembly OLOC01 (sample SAMEA3136633, study PRJEB25190) | human gut metagenome
AATTGCGCGTCTAACTCATCACTAAAGTAACGAGAATGCGACGCGCAGTTTTCAAAGAAGGATTTGCTCGAAAAATAAAAAGCACTGCACCAACTTCATCAAAATGTATATACGCACTATCTGGATAGCCGATGTATTTTCTGATACTGCTGGATGGAAATTCGTCTGCGCATCTATTTTTCTTCTTCATAAAAAATCGTATTTACAGTCTTGGTGTTTTCTTTTTCTTTGGTTTTCTCTTAGCAGTTTTATTTACAACTTTCTTTTTTTCTGAATTCACTTCTAGTTCTTGCGGAAGTAATTTTGTTGCAAGCTCTGGAAAAGCTTTAACTATTTTTTGATCCAGGACAGTTGAGTGTTCCCTAAATAAGTCAAACATTTTCCGCATACTTTTATCCGGATGAAAATTGTTCGGATCGGATTTTTTCCAATCTTTGTAATGACCAGAAAGATGACTCTTTCTTTCGTCGGTTATTTCAAGCCCATAGTGTTGACAAAACATAATACTCATAACATCAGCTTCAAATTCTTTTTGATGCAAATTTGTATTCAGAGATTCTTCGACAGATCCATGTGCAAGAGCGTGTCCGAATTCATGTGTTAATGTTGAGAAAGCAGCGGTATCCTGTAAAGTTGAAGCAATATGAATTTCGTGTTCTGACGGACTGTGATAGCCATAAAGGGAAACTCCTTTAATATTTTGTTCCTGGTCTTGCAGAAAAACTTTAAGCCCAAGATTCTCTTCACAGTATTCTTTTAATATATTTGTGCAGCTTCTGTGAAATTCAGATGGAATTCCACGGTCAAGAAGCTTTGGATATTTTTCCGGAGGAAAGTTTGTCTGCGTAATATCAAATGTATATCTTTTTTTGAAATACGAAAGTTTCTCTCCTTCTATTTCTCCGACATCATAAGCGGCCTGCTGTTCTTTGGATGCTTTACTATAAGGAATATCTCCATCATCTGTTTTTAAAATAGTGATCGGTGTATGGACGTACACTTCCATTCCATGCTCACCTTTTTTTACAGAGTAACCAAGTTCTTTCCAGGCTTTAAAGGATTTACAGAGTAAAGCTCCTCTTTGCTGTTGAGCAATGAGCATCATGTTGCGTGGTGAATAAGCGTAAGAAAATTTGCTGGAGAACTGTAAAAATTCAACAATCTCTTCCGGATTTTGATTCCATCCATTAATAATCTCATTGATTTTCTTATCCAGACTTTCTAGTTCCTCTGATCTGTTTTTTTTCTCTTCGGCCATAAGGTATACTTCCTCTCTAAGTTACTTTAGTTTGCTTGTTTCATATAAAACTGCAGCATAAGACATAATTTTTCCGGTGGAAGAGTTAAACAATCTTTGATCTTCTTTTCCGGGATATGCCGATTCATAGCTTCTGTGATGTTTGATACTTCATCTTCGGAAAGTTCGAGTATATATCTTCGGATAACATCTTCCAGATTCCCGGAAAGATCCCAAGATTGACGCACATCATAAACAGAAATGGTTTCTGCGGCAGATTCTTCATCTGCCTCCAAGGAGGATGTGTTGTCTGACGTATCATAAATTACAGAATTCATTTTTTCGTTGACAGCATTCTGTAATTTTAAAGTGGCACTATCATCTTCCAATTTCTTTAACTGTTGAAGCAAAAAAAGATTTCCTTGCGGGCCATTCAGTTTCGGATCATCCAGATCCAGAGAACAAAATTCATCTTCGCTGAGTTCGAATAACATGCCGGAAGATTTCCCTTCTTTTAGATCATCGCGTATTTTTGCTTGAAGACCTTCATCCGGAAAATAAAATTTCTCCTGGTGATTTACTGTATGCAGGTTTCCGTTTTTATCACGGAAAATTTCAACTGGATGGGTATAAGGTCCATATTTTTTTGCCTTCAAATAAGAGGGATCATGGAATGGCTTATATTTTTTGTCGATGATTGGTTTACTTGCAAATGGAAGAATGATGCAACTGTCTTTATCCATTTGTGCAACTTCATTTGCATCCATAAGCGAACGCTGCAGGCGATCGTAGCTTGTGCTGCTGCTTCCGTTTTGACCGTATGAAACACTACCGGATGCCTTTTCGATTGTGGCAGCACCCAACATTTTACTGATAGTTTCCTGGGTGTCATACGCACCACGGCCGGAACCAAGAAATAAAAATACAGCACAGGAATCCATGAATACTTTCCATCCGTCACCCTTGTACATGGTTTGCAGCTGACTAATTGATTGCAGGAACAGCATGACAGCAATGTTACGAGATCGAAGGGTTGTGATTAAATGTTCAAAACCTTCCGGCCGTAACCCGTTGCCAAACTCGTCCATCCAACACTCAACACGAATAGGAAGAACACCATGGTAATTCTGATCTGCTTCTACCAAAAGTTCATCGAACAGCTGTTGATAAAGCATATTTCCCACAAAATTGTAGCTGCTATCGTTTTCTTTTAGGACTAGAAATAATGCTACTTTACTTTTTCCATCCCTGTGCCAACCGGTTCCAAGTTCCCATAAGTTCATATCATCTGCTTCAAAAATGCGCTGAATAGATTTCGAATAAAAGAACTTGAATTTTCCATTTAAAATTAAAAGAACGGAAGCAACTGTTTCGGGCGCACCTTCTTTTAATTTACGATAATCTCTGACAGCTGGATGATCTGGATACATATCTGCTAATGCATCCATTAATAAAGATAATTCTGTGGACTCTTCTTCATCCTCAGAGCGAGGTGGTACTTTTTTACTTTCCAGCTGCATGAGCTTTGTTACTTGATTTAAAGTTTGCGTAGCATATACAGGTTCCCATTTTAAACCGGCTTCTGCAAAAATCTTTTTTTTATCTGGTACAGATACAGCCCACACGAAATAAAAGAGAGACTGCAGATAAAGAGCGCAACCATCATCCCAGAAAGGGTCGCCTTTTTGGGCATCCGGGGGTTCCACAGACTTGAAAATATTCATAATCAATCGTGGAATATCATCTTCTGTTCGGATATAAACAAAAGGATTGTATCGATCAGAAGATTCCATGTTTTTTAAGTTCAAAACACGGATCTGATAACCGTTCTTTTGCAAATAGTTTCCATATTTTTCCACAAGTTCACCTTTAGGGTCCATGAATAAATAGGAAGAAATACATTTTAAAATATTTGGAGCAATCACAAATAATGATTTACCGGTACCAGGAGCACCGACAACAATCATATTATTATTTGGAAAGGATTTCGAACCGGATAAAGCCTGATTTACGTGTTTGGAAAGAATGCGGTTATTTTCCGGATGCTTAAGATCGGCCATGCGTTTATTTGCAGTGTCCGGATCATCCCATTCTGCAGAACCATGTTCGATGTCTGAATGTGTGTTGCGATGCGTATCCAAATAAAACGCAAGAAAAAATACCCATCCGGTCAGACCACATCCAAGACTAATCAATGTGTACTGATTAAAACAGCGCCATGGATGATTCATCCATGACGCTGTTTTAAGATTTATATCATTACCAGGTTCACCCAAAATACCTGCAAATACAAGGCATATTAATTCGACTAAAATAAGAATAAGCACAAGACTTTTAATTGGAATCTTTTTTTTCTTTATCATTTTTTCTCCTTATATTAAAGCTTTAAGTCTTTTTTCCTTATAGGGGAAGATTTAGGCTTGTGTTTAGAAGCAGGATTTTGAGAAAACTTTAAAATCTTATTTTGATTCTGGCCGAACTGTTTTGTTATGTTTTTGCGTCGAACTGGATCATAATAAGGTAGTATTTGCGCTCCTTTCATATTCAATAAAGGATTCGATGTTGGTGAATCATTTTTAAAAATTTCATATTCCTTTTGTGGATCAATTGCTGAAACAAGAGTTTTTCCGTCATCAGCAATGGAAAAAAGAGGAAGTTTGATATGCAATTTAGAACCAGGAATACGAGAAATAAAAGTCTTGTCATCCATAATATCATCAACAAGACTACAATTAATGGTAACGGGAAAAGCTGCTTCTTGAGTAGAAACATCTGGAGAGCTTTGTGAAACAGTTTTTTCCATAGATTTTGCTTTTGATGATTGCTTTTGAGGAGCTTCGGACGGAGTTTCAGTTTCTGCATACGGAATATAATCTAAACGATGTGTTTCGTCAGATTGTTCTGTATACTTGGAAAATTCTTTTCCAGACAGACTGCCGGAAGGAGTCTGAAGAATCCCTTTTTCATCCGGACGATAGACATTATAATTTTTTTCCGGATCAAGAAAAATAATAAAGCCCTTACCATTGTCAACGGAAAGAGCTTCCTGAATACGAACATATTCTCGGTCACCTGTCTGCAGCGCAATTTCATCTTCTCTTCTGGCAGCTACTCTTTGAGAAGGAATATATCGTTCGATTAACCCTGGTCGGTTCTTTAAGGCTTCATAACGATCGACTTCTTTCCCAGCCAGGGCTTGCTCAAAAGACTGTGCATTCAGATTTTTTCCTTTCTGCCAATTTTTTGGATCGGTTTTTTCCTTTATTTCCGGCGAAGCTGTTTTCATATAATCTTCCTCTGACATACGGCCAGAATCAAAATATTCTTGTTCAGTTATATCTTCTACCAAATTTTTAGCTGCATCCGGAAATTCTTCTAAATATGCTTTAATAGCTGCTGCGAATTGTTGCAGAGATTGATTCGCAACGGCAATCTGGATGTGATTATCTCCATATTTAAGATCCGGAAGAACAGAATAGTTCACGCCACGTTCGTCCAATATATCCAGGAATTGCTCTAGTTGCTCATTATCTTCCGAAGCATCTCCGAGTGCAAGACTTTTGATTTTATAATTTCCGGAAGTAAGAGCTTTCAACTCTTCAAAATCCAGTGGACCACCAAGATCGAGCTGGTTTGTTACATAAGATTCGTATAATGCCTGCCATTTTGCAACGTCTTTTCCACGTATGGCAATTTGCTGGCAGGAATCCTGAATATCCAGATCAGGAAGGAGACAGTAGGTAATTCCAACCTCTGTCATGGAATCCATGAGTTTATCCAACTGTTCCGGATCGCGTGTGGGGAGATTTGCGATAATATAATCTCCATCACAGGCTTTCATGAATTGTGTAAAACTTTTGAAGTCTGACGTGGAGATTATATGTTGCTTATGTAGTTTCATACAAAATTGAATCAGTCGGAAGGGAGAAAGCAGAGCTTTATTTACTACCTTTCCGGTTACACTACCTGCGGAAGCTGCTGCTTTAACAGCCCCTTTAAGAATAATCATTTCTGTGTTGACCAAGATAGCAAGGTCACCACTTCCACCTGCATCTTCAGCTGCCATTTTTAATACCTCCTTTAAATAACCTTTTTAGTTGTCTTTTTTACCTGCTTCTCGGGTTTCTGCTCAGGACGTTGCATTTTAGAAAGTAATGTATTTGTTCTTTCCTGCAAATTACCCAATGTACGCTCCATAGCGTAAATCTTACGCTGGACAGAAGCAATCTTACCCTTTTCTGGGTCCCACGGGACATATTCAAGAAGTTCTTTTCCGGTCAATGCCCGGCCAACGTTTTTTACACTATTGGAAACATCTTGTACGGCCTGCTTTGCATCGTTCAGCCGCTGGAATAGTACATCGAGAGAATCCTGCGTATGCTGCATTCCCTTTTGCAACGAAGCCAAAGCTTTTGGAACATGAATTTTTTCAGCAAACGATAAAAGCGCATTTTTTCCAGCAGTTTTTAATTTACTCTTAGTCTGCAGAACAACATTGGCAAGGCGGGACTTGTTAAGTGTTATGAGTTTTTCACTCTGATCAAGATTATTCTGTACAGTATCAACACTGTCAGAATCATTAAAAAATCTTTCGTCAATAGAATTTACCTGTTCTTTGAGTTCCCTGAATTCTACTTGCATTTTCTGATGCTCTTCTTGTAATTTATCCAGATGACTTCCGAGATATTGCAACAGATTAGCTGCTTGAGACATATCATTTTTCAGAAGAGCCTGTAGTATCTCTTGAAATGGTTCCTGATCAACCAATGGAAGAGATATATCCATAAGATTTTCCATTTTTGCTTGTTGATGTTCTGCCTCCGGACTTTCCGGAGTGGTGTTTTGATGCTGCATAACTTCTTCATTGTTGGATGAAGGGATACTAATTTCAGGTGCAGAATTAAGATCAGGGACAGCAGTTTCTTCTGGAGTTTGTTCGGAAAGCGGAACTGCAACTTCTTCGTTTGGCTTTTCAAGAGTAATAGAACTTCTGGTTGGCCGCTGTGGAAGTTGTTTTCCAGAATTTAAACATTCCCTTGCTTCTCTTACATAGGAAAGTAGAGCATTTGCATAAGATACATTTTTTGAATCACAATTTAACTTCTGCAATCGTTTGGCTCCAAGTTCTGTATCGTTTAATTGTTGATGCCGCTCAAGGTAATCCGATAAAGCAGGTGGAGTGCTGTGCGTAACGCCATCCATTAACGTGTCGGCCACTTTAACTTTAGAAAGATCAAGGAATGCATTATACTCCTGCGGCGTACCATTCATCAAATAATGAAGTTCATAATTAAGAACACCGGATTCTTGGTGAATCAAAAAGCTATCTGCGTCTGATAATGGGATTTTGTCTCCGACGGACAATTTTTCTACTGTACTTTGCAATATAAAAATCATAGGCTCTTGTACATCTAATTTACTTTGAGAACCCCATGTTTCACGGCGTTGCTGCATAGTAGCCAAAGGGAGTTTGATTCCATTTTTAATCTCTTCATCTGGCATTCCAGAAGCTTTTTCCAAGTTGATTTCATTAAGCTCATCATTAGTCAGTTGATATATGTACCTTCGAATAACATCGTCCAAAAGCCCGGTCAAGTCCCAGTCTTTCTTTCGTTCTTCAAAATTATTTTCAATTTCTTGTGACATAAGAACCCTTCTTTCTTTTTAGTTCATGTGTTGTAACTGATCCTGAAAGGATGTTGAAGTGTTGGATAAACGATTGGCTGTACGTTTCATTCCATATAATTGCTGAGAGTATAAAGCGATCGCGTGTTCTCTTTGATTTAAAAGGTATAGATTGATTTCCTCTAATTCTTCGTTGGAAAGTTCGAGAGTATGACGATCCAGAAGAGTTTTTAATGTGGATGAAAAATCCCAATCCTTTTTCCGGGGGCCCAGTGACTCTGACATATGGTTTCCTCTTTTCTACAAGTCAAATTTTACTCATCGTTTTTTTGGGACGTTTCAGTGGATGCTGCGTAGGACGTGACTTCTGTTTGCGCTGCTCTTCATATTTGTGGTCAATATATGATAAGTCCTGATCGCGAAGCGCACGTACATTTTCAGCTCGTAATTCATAGTCAGATCCATTACTTGGCTTACCTTCTGCAGCGAGATCTGCCTCGATTTCATTAAGAGATTCATAGTATGATCGGTAAATACTCGCAACTTCTTCCACGTCTTCCGGGGTATAACCATTTTTCAAGGCAATAATTTTATGCTTTTGGACCCGAGGATCTTCTTCTTGCTCAACAGTCTTATTTGGTTCATCAAATGCTATTTCCTGATCTATTTCTTGACGTAATTTTTCTGCTTTCATTAGGTCAAGTGTAGACACCATCGCAGATAAAAGCTGTTTTTGATTTTCAACCAGTACTTCTTGTCGCTCAATTAATGTATCTATATCCATAGTTTCTTTCTCCTTTTTTTGTAATAAAAAAGACTGCTTAGCAGTCTTAAATGATTGGGCGTTTTTGGGAACATTTTGTATGCTTGTTTACTGTTTTTTGCCTTTTGAAAATATTATTTGAAAAGATATTCTTTTTTGATATATTCTTCTAACGTCATTCCTGCGGCAGCAGATTCCTGATTAAGTTCTTCCTCTACAGGAATTAAATCCGGAACATAATCTGTAAATAGCGGCTCATCAGGCAAATCTAAACCAGAATTAAGGCAGTATCTGCAGTCGGATACATAGTTATCGAAATCTATCAAGTATTTTTCCTTCCATGATTCTATCTCTACAGATGGCTTGTCAAACAGAACATGCACTGTTACTGATTTATCGGAAATTTCTTCATGTGCTCTCAAATACGGCACCAGCTTATTTAAAAGAAACAGTCCATTGGTACGGATTTTCTCTGCAAGTTCCGGTGTATTACTGGATGCCACCGAATCATAATACTCAGAATCATATGCATACATAAGTGCCATATTATGAAGGTGATCGATCAAGGAACCCTCATAATCACCGAAATCCTGGCGGCCTTCATAGGAAAAATTTTCTTTCCCCATATTATAATTCAACAGGAATTTTGTCTTTTCATAATAGTGGCCGCCATATTGTTCTCGAATATCGGCATCAATTAATTCAAACCTTTTATTTGCTTCTGCGAGCGGAATAACCTCGCCATCTTCAAAATCGTTACACTCTGACCAAGTTATTGTAACAGTAGGTTCTTTACAGCGATCCTGATAGTCCTTTGCAACACGTTCGATGCAATCATATTCGGAATAAATACTGCTGTCAGCATACATATCATATGCCTCTTTTGCGAGATCTTTCGAATATTTATGTGGTACATCATATGAATTTTCCAATTCGGCAACCATAAAACTGGTAACAAATTCTTCGTGGGCTTCCATAACTTCTTCGGCCGTCAAGGTATATTCTTTCCCATCTCGTTGTATTTTCATGTTTTTAATTCTTCCTTTTTTTGATTTGTGGTTCAAAAAAGGCAGCCTCAAAATTAGGCTACCTTTTTCGGAAAATTTATAAGTATCAGTTTTCCTTGGAGACTATGAATTCCAGGTTTCGTTCTCCATATACGCTATTAAGATGTTATTGAGGCGCGAAATATTATGTTTATTTTGCTCGATTTGCTTTTGAATCCAGTTTTTCTGTGTCTGATTTGTAATGTCACTTAAATCATACTTAATAATAACGTAAGTATCATCATATTTTGAGATTGCCGGTGAATCCATGGGAAGAAAAACCCACTCGCCAAATATGTCTCCGGTTTTGTATAAGTAATCATCTACAACCAGAACATATACGCCGGTATGTTTGATTTTATTGATTTTGTTCTGCATTTTTCTCCATTTCATTTAAGGCAGATTCAGAAAGTGGTGCATCACCGGCATCAGAAGTATTATTGGAATCTTCCTGGTGCCCTGTGGTGTCTGATGTATTTGCATCCATTTTCTTCATTTCCAGTACCTCACTCTCTGTCATGCCGGCAAATTCAAAGGAAAAGTCCTGGGAATTTTTGTTGTATGTAACCAGAGTTACGGTTCGGTTACTGTCATTCAGTACGAGATAGAATGTTTCCTTACTTGGTTTATAGGTTCCATAGGCCAGATATTCACCTTCCGTTGCTGTGATATTGTTTTCCGTGATCCATTTATGCAGTCTGCAGGGAAGAAACCAGCTTTTATTGTAACCATAAGCGTCTGTACATATGGCTGTGATAGAGTGGGCGGAATCTTCTTTTACCGGTGTGCATTTCTTCAGCCAATCGTCTTTCTCTTCATCAGACATATAGATCCAGTTACTTTGATTGATAACTGGAAGATAGTCGTTATTTTCATAAATATAATCTTCCCCAAGGATATGGTATTTATCTTCTTCTGATACAGAGGAAGAAGTAACCTCCATTTCACTGGAAGAAGATGTTTCCGTTGTCTGTGTTTCTTTTCGTTGCTCTTCTTTTTCACTCAAACTTCTTTGGTCTATGTAATCGAGTGTTTCCTGCAGCGTGCTTTCTATGGTACGTTCAGACTCAGCTTTTTGGATGTTTTCAATATTCTGTTTGATATAAGAGTCAATTTCGGATTGCTGGTCATCCGATAAGTCTTTTACGGCATCCTGAATCTGCTGGATTGCCTCTTCCTTTTTTTTACTGTAGTCTGATTGCTCCACGGTAATAGAATGTCCAGTATTTGAGTTGCTGGAATCTTTATGGATAGCGACCGCGCCTCCAACCGTTGCTATTGCAAGAGCGGCCGCCGCTATGCTTATGGCAACCTCTTTTTTTGAAAATTTTCTTTTACTCATAAATGCCTCCAACAAAAAAGGTCGTAAGAGAAAGATGAAATTTCCCTTAGCGACCTTTTTTTCTTTTTAACACCTTTTTTATTTCGAAACATCAATCATGTAGTCAACAACCTTCTTGTAAAGCTGCCGTTTTTGTTCTGAATAACCGAAATAGTGAACCTCACATGACTAAAGTCACGTGCTTCCGGCCGCTTTAGGCGGCAGAC
>OLOC01002026.1_pt1 | contig 10196 bp, 8 predicted proteins | sample 1643111 | NCBI WGS metagenome assembly OLOC01 (sample SAMEA3136633, study PRJEB25190) | human gut metagenome
TCCATTAAAAATCGGGATTGAAACAGCAACCAATACCGCAATAATTGCAACTACAATCAATAGTTCCGCTAGTGTAAAACCGTTTTTGCTTCGGTATTTCATACAAGACCTCCCCATAACGCAAACAAATATTACATCTTCTTTATTACAATCTTTTTGCTTATGCCTCGTTTTACCAAAACCGTTTTGTAGCTCTTTGCCTTTTTCCTGGGGACGTAGATTTTCATCCTGGATGGAGTGCCTTTGAAGGCATTGGAGCCTACGTATTTGGCTTTCAGGCGGGAGGTGTAGATTCTCATTTCGTTTAACTTTTTGCAGCCATAAAAGCTTTGTTTTCCGATCGCTTTTACTGAGCCGCCAATTTGTACGTAAGAGAGTTTCGTGCACTTATAAAAGGCATAGCTTTTAATCTGGATTACATTGTTTCCTATAATAGCCTTTTTCAGGTATTTATTGCTCTTGAATGCTTTGGCGGCTATTGAGGTTACTTTGTAATTCGCGCCCTTCAGGTTTACGCTGTCTGGAATTGTGACAGTGCTTACCTTTTTCTTTATCGGTTTTATATATTCTACCGTGTCTGTGACGGTAACTTTATAATATCCGTTTGTCGCTGAATGTTTCACTGTTGTGCCTACTTTATATCCAGTCGGCGCAGGTGTGTTTGTCGGCGTTGCTGTTGGCACCGGCGTGTTTGTCGGCACTGGCGTGTTCGTCGGCACTGGCGTTGCCGTTGGTACTGGCGTGTTTGTCGGCACTGGCGTGTTCGTCGGCGTTGCCGTTGGTACCGGCGTGTTTGTCGGCACTGGCGTATTCGTCGGCGTTGCCGTTGGTACCGGTGTGTTTGTCGGTACTGGCGTATTCGTCGGCGTTGCCGTTGGTACTGGCGTATTCGTCGGTAAAACAACCAACTTCGGAATTTCCTCTTCGCGTTTGCTCTGGCACACAGTACAAGTATATGTCTTAATTCCTGTACTTGAAGTGGTAGCCTCTTTCGTTATAACTCCGGCATCCCAGGTATGCGTATGCTCAGTTTCCCCGGAACCACCCTGCGTTTCATCGTAAAAAACAACTGTAACCGTATATGTTATCTTCGTTACGCCATCTGGCGCTGTCAGAACATACTGTACCGAATTTGTAAAATCATGAGATCTGCCACTGGTAAACTCATCTGCCACCGCTGTTCCTGTACCAGAACCATAATCAATATTCGGTGCCAGCCTGGTAACATCAGTTCCTTTTGGCAACCGCAGCGTAATCTTACGGTTCTCATTATCAATTTCCCCAACAACATCCTCTTTTAACTGGGAATTAAACGCCTTGTTAAGTACAAAACTATAAAATCTTGCCTCATTAGAAGCCGTCACTATAATTTTTATTGTAACTGGCAAAACTGCCTTTGTTCCTGTATCCACAATTTTATACTGTGACTCATAAATTCCCACTGGTGCAGTGACAGTCCCGGAAAAAGTAAAATATTTACTTCCATAAGAGCCTCCGCCAGGAACCGCAAAAACAGTTAAACCAGCCGGTAAATTCTCAGAAACAACCTGAGTTTCATACTTACCACTTCCACCTGTAACAAAGCCTGAATATATCCACTGCTCTTTTCCAGTTCCTGTAACCGCGTACAGCTCAGTATCTGTAATCGCCAATGGTTCTGTTACGCTCATTATTCCAAGCACAGCGATCACGGCACCATATTCTCCCGGCAGCTTATCAGCCGCATAAGCAATAAGATCTTTTCCATTATCTGATGACTCTATTATTCTGCCATTATCAACAACTGCCGATGAACCGCTCCCACTTCCAAGCGCCAAATGTATTCCATAAGTATTCAGATCAGCCCCTGTAATAACCGGCGATACCTTTCCATTGCTATATGTAATCTGAAGCTTCACTCCGGTCAGATTGAGTTTATCTCCAGCTACATAATTCAGTTTCTCAGGAGCTGCAAGCATAGTCAAAGCTGCTGGTGCATTCGCTGCAACCGTAATCGCCCACGGTATTTTTGCTCCAAAGTAATCAAAAGTAACCTGAGCATCCGAGGTTTTCAGTGGGTCTGTTTTGTCATAGGTAAATCCACTGTAAATATAAGCTGCACGACCACCAATCGTTGCATACATACTGACTCTGGATGGATTGAATACATCTCCTTCCACATAAGATTTCTTCGGCTGTCCTGATATTACAATGCTGCTGATATCACTAGTTTTCGGCGCAACAACTTCCATTGAATAGGCAACCTGTTTTCCCTTATATTCTACATAAACATGAGTAGTTCCTTCAGCAGAACTGTCAAATCCGCTTATCATATCGGCTGTAATTTCAGAATAAGTTGTACCATTTATCAAAAGCCTGCCCCAATACCACGGTTTTTCTCCCACGTAGCAGGAAGTCCAGTTGTTTTCTACCTCCAATGAAGTAATCTCCGGATTCTCCACCCGCTCTGGCAAACCTTCCTCTGAAATCTTCCAGTCAGTTCCAAACTCCCAACCCACGTAAGATTTGGGATCTTTCATCTGTGCCTCTGTGAGAAGTCCACCTGTTCTAATGGAAGCAGCAGTTCCGCCCACAAGATTCCCCTCTCCACTCTTTCCATAACAGTTCAGCACATGTCCGCTTAAACCGTAAGAAGAGCTGAGTACATTATCAGCAGCAGTTCCACACATCTGACCTACACGGTTGTTTGCTGCAGTTACTGTGATTTTTCCTGCATGGAGGCATTCTTTGAGCACACCGCCCATGCCCCCAAACTTCTGGATTTCTCCCGCAATTCCGCCCACATAGACCGGATATTCGTTTCCGTTTGTCTGGGTAACACTAATCGTACCGGTGCTGACACACTTGCTTATAGTACCAATGTTCAGACCTGCAATTCCACCTACCCAGCTTTTCATAGGAGCCATTGTCAAATTAACATTCAGCTTTGATGTGCAGCCAAAAATAATTCCGGCAAGTGCATTTTCACCTGCAATTCCGCCAAATTCCGGATATACAACAGCTCCGTTTCCGCCCATATATCCGCTAATCATTCCTGTCACCATACAGTCTTCAATATTTCCTTCATTGTACTGTGTGATGACGCCCTGCACGTTCTGCATATCATCATTAAAATCTGCAACTACACGCAGATTTCTAATTTTTCCCTGATTCATGGCTATCAGAGGCTTCTTCAATCCATAGATCGTATGTCCGTTTCCGTCCAGCGTTCCACCAAAATAAGAGATGGTAAAATTAATTCTTCCCTGTGTCTGGATATCTGAGGTCAGCTGATAATATGCGCCCTGATTTTCCTCGATCAAATTCAGATCATCCAGAGAATCAATCTGATAAGGACTGCTGCTTGTACCATTTCCGCCAGCTGGTTTCACAAATGAAGTCCGGCTTCCTATTACACGATAAACAATTCCGCTTTCCCCATCAGATGGGACTGTAAATTTTCCATCCTTCAGTTTCACAAGGATCGCGGAAGCTGCCGGAATGGAATATTTTGAGCCACTGTCTCCGGAAAATACCGGAAATGCAGATGCCTTTTTTGCCGCTATCCGATCGCCTGGAAAACTGTATATACCAGAAGCTTCTCCTGCTGCCACAGCTGTATAAAAATCTGAAAGAAGTGTTTTAAACGGAATTCCTGTTACCTTCTCCAGATAAGCTTCACAGGTAAGGGAGGAAGCATCTACTGTATAAAATCTCGGCAATACAGCCATAGGCTCATAGCTTCCTGCCATACGGTCAATTACGTATCTGACAAACAGGTATGGCATTCCATAGTCCTGGGCAATATCATCGCGATAACTCTTATACATCAAGGAAGAGCCGTTACGAATAGCGGTACTTCCTGCAATTCCGTTCATCCAGCCATTTGTGTCCGTACCGCCCCACAGATAATCCATGACCGTTACTGCAAGACCTTCGTTTATCCACATATATTTCTCGGAGGCATTGAATTTTGTTTTCAACCAGAATACTGCGTGCTGTCCCTCGTGAACCAGCAGACCGTTTCTTCTGGTCATTTCACCGGAGACATAGGATGCTGCCGCCGGAGTGTTGATATGGATTGCTGTAATTCCCTCATCATACTGAAACTGACCACTTGCGCCGCTTAAGGTTTCCAGCACAATAGAGAGCTTGCCGGATCCATCTTCCCAGGGAAGATCGCCTCCTGCCAGTGTTTTCAGGATTTGATAGGGCTGTCTGTCATAAATACTCGCCATGTCTGATGCTATGAGAGATGTTTTTCCAGCGGCATCATAATCCGCTTTCATATTTTTGTCCATCCAGATATAACAATGTTCACCAATCCCAATGCATATATAGGTCTTGCCGCTGCCATTGCTTCTGTAAATATATTTTTCTTCTCCTATTGCATAAGTGGTAGTCGCCGCCTGAACAGATATACCATCGTCAGTCTCATCTGCCGACGCAGTGGACGAAATGGCGCTTTTTTCATTCAGCGCAGTGACTGAGCCGGTGCTCCCTGCATTCAGCCCGGCCAGGCTTTGAGCTGCGGGAAGCTCACTTCCACTTGAAACTGACGCAGTACTTCCACTGTCATCAAAGATCAGTGTGCCTGCGCTCCTCGAATCAGATGTATCTGTATTAATAATCACTGCATACTCCCCAGTAAGTGTTTCCCCAGCTTCTCCCTCTGTCACTGCGGCAAAAACATTTACACTGCCAAATATTCCCAGAAACAGAAGACAGATTCCCACCCACAGACCAATGGATTTTCTTTTTTTCATACACTCCTCCTGTAAAAAATTTCCTTTCCTACAGTTTACCATTTTTACATTCTGTACACTATGTTTTTTTCTGCACTTTTCTGGTTAATTTCAACAAAAAATGGGGCGAATGTATCGTTTCCGCTGATACATCGCCCCATTTATTTTCTTATTAAATTACTCTTCCTCAAACTCCAGATCCTTACGGCTCATCTCCTCAATCAGCTCTCTCTTCACCTCAAAAAGCTTCGGAGAAAGATCCACATAAACCTTCTGTGGGTTGGAGAATCGTCTGGACTCGTCCCAGAGAGTGCTCTGTTCCTTCTGGCAGATTGCGCGAAGTTCCATTACTGACGGAGACGTATAAACGCGTTTTCCCTCCTTAATAACCGGAACCAGAAGCTCACGAACCTCGTAAGTGCCGCCCAGAATCTTAGTTTTTTTCCAGGTGTCAACCGGGTCAAATACTACCATAGTTTCATCTGGGTTCAGCTTCTCATCAGCAAGACAGATCAAATCAGCTTTAATCTTGCCTGTGGACTTGCTGTAAATACGATATACTGTCTTATTTCCAGGGTTTGTTACCTTAGCTGTGTTCTCAGAAAGCTTGATCTTCGGAACAAATTCACCTGTCTCAGGATTTTTCACTGCTGCCAGCTTGTATACACCACCAAATGCCGGGTTATCATTGGAAGTGATCAGACGTGTTCCAACGCCCCAGGAATTGATCTTGGCATCCTGGGCTTTCAGGCTCTCAATCAGATATTCGTCAAGGTCACTGGATGCAGAAATGGTCGCATCATCAAAACCAGCTGCCGATAACATTTTATATGCCTCTTTGGAAAGGTAAGCAAGGTCACCGCTGTCGATACGGATACCATATTTTTTCAGCTGGATTCCCTCCTCCCGCATTTCCTCAAATACACGGATTGCATTGGGAACACCGGATTTCAGCACGTCGTAAGTGTCTACCAGAAGGATACATGCATCCGGGTACATTCTTGCGTATGTCTTGAATGCAGTATACTCATCCGGGAAGCTCATGATCCAGGAATGTGCATGGGTTCCAAGCACTGGCACGTCAAACATCTGACCAGTAAGCACACAGGATGTTCCGACACAACCACCGATCACAGCTGCACGGGCTCCAAAAATACCGGCATCCGGTCCCTGGGCACGGCGAAGACCGAACTCCATGATTCCGTCACCTTTCGCCGCATAGCAGACACGTGCTGCCTTAGTAGCAATCAGGCTCTGATGGTTCATAATGTTCAAAATCGCAGTTTCCACAAGCTGAGCTTCCATAATCGGTGCTACCACTTTCACCATTGGCTCTCTTGGGAAAATAACAGTGCCTTCCGGGATGGCATAAATATCGCCGGTAAAATGGAAGGAGCGAAGATATTCCAGAAAATCCTCCTCAAAAATGGAAAGACCGCGAAGATATTCGATATCTGCGTCTGTAAATCTCAGATTCTCAATATATTCAATTACCTGCTCCAGTCCTGCACAGATAGCAAAACCGCCTCCGCATGGGTTATCACGGTAAAACATGTCGAATACGACAGTCTGGTCAGTTGGGTTCTTAAAATACCCCTGCATCATGGTAAGTTCATAGAGATCCGTGAGCAGAGTCAGGTTATTTGCTCTCATGTTTATTCTCCTTATTAATGAAGCCAGTCTGAGACTCAATTACCTGAATAATTTTAAACAGGCTCCAGACAGGCTGTTTAATTATAAAAATTTTATACGGTAACCATAGACTCACAGGAACAAAGCGAAGTAATTTCTTATAAAGTAAAAAAGTTTCTGGCACTACTACCTTAGAGTGTGTCGAAAAAAACTCCAAAAGCTTCCCGCCAGCGACCTATGCGATTCCGTATATTTTGCTTGATTATAACACATTCATCTCAAAATGCACAGGAAAAAGAAAAGCGAAATCTTAATTTTTCCCCGAAAAATCAATGCTTCACAGAAATTGAATAAATTTTTAAAAAAATTTGAAAAAAGGGGTTGACTTTTATATATGCATTGATATATAATACAACATGTCGCAAGCGAGAAACGACTTGCTAAGACACATAGGGCTATCGCCAAATGGTAAGGCAACGGACTCTGACTCCGTCATTTCAAGGTTCGAATCCTTGTAGCCCTGCTAAGTGGAGCACCTCAGATGAGGTGCTTTTTTCGTATTATGAAATTTCCGGAAGCCGCGTATTTACTGGCTTTGCGGGACTTTTAAAATTTTTTCTGAAACGCTTTTTCGTGGCTCTGAAAGGCGATTTTTTCCTTATTTGGCTTACTGATTTTTACTACATTTTCGGTGGTTTTCAGATGTGATAGGTCAATTTGGGAGCGATTATAGGTCAATTTAAAATGACGTTGCTGCCAAAAGGTGCTGAAAACAGGAAAAATGAAGAAAATCGGCTAAAAATCGACAAAATTCTACTTTTTCTACCTTTTGCACAAAAAATTATGTTTACTTTTGTGATATTTTCGCCTCATAATCAAGACAGTTTCCACGCTTCAAGTGCACAAATCCATTTTAGTACTCCCACCGCTTATTCTTCTGTCCGAAAGCGAACCTTAATTGACTTACTTGGTCAGTTATATTTCGGCGTTTGCCTCACAGCCCTCGGATAATGTTCAAATAATCCTGTCTCTGGTCTACGACAGCATATATAATAACTTCCTTTCGGGCTTCATTAACTTTATAAAATACAAGGTCTTTTTCAAGAATCAATACTTTATAGCCCTGACGCTTTAATACCAGGTATCTTGGATCAATTCCAAGATCTGGATTTTCTCCCAGCTGTCGTATACGATCTTCTATTTCGTCTAACTTTTTCAATGCCACATCATTGCCGAAATTTTGTGCAATATATAATACAATCTTTCGCAGACCAGCATCTGCGGTATCAGTACGAACAACATTGTATTTCAAACTCAGCCCTCCTGCAGCATAGCACGTAAATCATCAAAGGTTTCACTGATTGGCGCAACGCGACCATTCTTTACATCATCTTCTGCTTCAGTAAGGATTTCAAGCAATTCTATTCTTGATTTCATGTTCTTGTACTCTTCATAGGACAGAGACACTGTATCGCCTCTTCCATTTACAGTTATGATAACAGCTTCTTTTCCCTCACGGCACTGCTTTGAGATTTCATTATAATGATTTCTTAAATCCGCTGATGGTCTGATAGTTTCCTGCATAGCAAACATAATACGCACCTCCTGTTGTTATATATGAAAATTATATCATTTAATGTCTATACTTTCAACTTCTTAGTCAATTCCATTCATAAATTTTAGAATTCTTCATTTGTTCTAGCACCCCAAAAGGGGATGTCGATTAATACCTCATTTCGACATCCCCAGTAGTAATTGAACATAGAATTTTCTCTTCTTCTCTTACATCACAACTTTTTTGTCTCCACGGAAATCAGCCTTAGACACTTCTATAACTTTTTCTATAACATGGCTTCCGTAACATTTCTTATACTGCCCTTTTACTTTATTTTCTGCTCCCTTGTCTGAGTAAGCCCACACATCCTCTTCAAAGTCGTAAGCTGCGTTTATAGGGTAATATGGTGGTATTCGATTGATCTTTACTCGAAAATATTTTTTGTTCTCTTCTCCATCACTTTTAGCTCATTTCCTATACTCCCAATCAACCCACGCATAGTCCAGATAGCGTTCAGCCTCTTTTATCATTCTCTAGCGCCTTTGCCCTGTACCGCTGATCCGCTGATATACAGGTGCTTTCCTTTCTCTTAGCTGTATCTTATAAATACAATAGAGTTGCCGTACCTCCTGCATTACCGTAGGTTTTCCCACGTTTCATCACTTTCTGTTTGCATTTACCTTAATTTAATCTTTCTTTGTACCGCCGAGAACATTACCGATTGTATCTGCAACCTTACCCAGCAGCTCAAATAACAGCTCCCATGAAAAATCCATTGGCATAGCTCCTTTCTCTGATATATTTGAACGTGAAAAAAGGGGATGTGAAAAAACTCGATTGAGTTTTTTCACATCCCCAAAAAATGTTCGAAAATTACCCCTGGTATATCAGAAGTTCCTGTACTGCTTCTTTTCGAAGTTTCTCCTCTTCTACTGTCCTCTGTTTTCTTTCTTTATCCATGTAGCAAACTTCATATACAACTGGATTAAAAGATGTGACTTTCATATAAGCAGTGAGTGATAACGGAATAGATGCTACATCTTCTTCCAGATAATGGTCTCCAAGCTCACGGAGAATATCTGCGATTTTATCAATGTCTTCTGTATTTCCAACTTCTACCGTAAACGGTTCACGGTCATACAGTTCTTCATCGTTTTCAATATATTCCATTCCCGGGACACAGGAGATGTCTATTGACTCAATATTCTGCAGGAGTAAAAATGAACCGTTATGATATACTACTTTAAATCCAAAGCAGCACGGATCCTTTGGCTCAAGGGAAATTTCAAATTCATAATCATCCCCGTCGTAAACAACATCCACAAACGGGATCATAAAATTGTATACACGATCATACAGATATATCCGACTGCATATCTTCCACTGCGTTCTGTCAGTACCATCTTGCTTCGTTCAAGTTTAAATCCATTTTTGCCTTTCGTATATGTGCAGGTAATACCTGTTCCTTCATCGTCAGCACTTGAAAAATACAATTTCTTTCCATAAGAAAATCTGTAGATGAGATATCTTGACGATTTCGCAACCTGTTTGTAACGTCCGGAAACTTTTTGATACAATACCGTATTAAGTGTATTGTCATTATGCTTTTCCATATAGGTTCTGCCATTTGATTTGAACGTCCGCGATGATGCCTGCACCGTTGTCGTCCTGACATTGGTTATCGCAAAACATCCCAGAACCATAAACAATAACAACAGACATAGTTTCAAATGCTTCCTCTTTGTGTTTTTCATTTTCTTTTTTCTTTTTCGTATTCTTTCAGTTCTTTCAGAGCCTTCTCACCCTGTGGGTAAAGAATGATGATATTAAAGATCGTCATCAGTCCGATTCCGACGTCTCCTAAGTCCCATACGAAGGTATAAGTCTGGATTCCTCCGATAAAGAGCATGACCAGTGCTAATACTTTGTATGCTGTCTGTGATGCCCAGTTATCACCAAATAAGTATGCAACATTGGATCTTGCATAAAACAAGATTCCTAAGAATGTTGAGAAACTGAACATCCAAAGGATCACAGCGATAAAGATGACTCCAAAACTTCCAAGGTGGTAGTTCATAGCTGTCTGAAGTAGACTCATTCCTGTAAGACCGTCTGTCATACTCTGTGGTGCTAATAGCATCAGCATTGCGGTACAGCTGCAGATGACGATCGTATCGATAAATACTCCTAATGCCTGTACCAGTCCCATCTGTGCAGGGCATTCGCAGTCTGCGGCTGCGGCGGCACATGGGGCGGATCCTGATCCTGCTTCGTTGGAGAATAAT
>OLOC01002032.1_pt1 | contig 10182 bp, 6 predicted proteins | sample 1643111 | NCBI WGS metagenome assembly OLOC01 (sample SAMEA3136633, study PRJEB25190) | human gut metagenome
TGTTGGTGGAGAACATAAAAATGCTGTTATTCGCCAAAACGGAAAAATAATAAAAGAAATAGACCTAAATGCTGTAAAAGACCCTTACGAATTTGAAATAAAAACAAGTGACGGACACAGCAATACAATAAGAGTAGAAGAAGGAAAAATTGCCATTATTGATGCTGACTGTGCTGACAAAATATGTGTAAATACTGGCTATATTTCTGACAGTGTAATCCCTATAGTGTGTTTACCACATAGATTGTCAATTACAATAGTGGATAAGGAGAGTGACTTTGATGCAATCGCAGGAAACAAATAATTCAACAGGCTACAATGTCAGAAGATTAACCCAGTTATCTGTTCTTTTGACCATAGCAATAATCATATTTGTTTTGGAATTACAACTTCCACCTCTTACTCCAATACCAGGAATAAAAATGGGACTTTCAAATATTATTACCCTTGTAATAATACTCCTCTACAACAAAAAAGACGCCTTTACTGTTCTTATACTTCGTATAGTTATAAGCAGTATATTTGCTGGTCAAATGACTTCCTTTTTATACAGCATAGCCGGTGGTATTTTTAGTTTTGCTGTTATGTCTCTTTTTTCTTTATTCTTAAAAAAGGACAAACTCTGGGTAATAAGTGCTTTCGGTGCTATTGGTCATAACTTAGGTCAAATTATTGTTGCTATTATATTAACCGGTACTTGGCGTATAGTTTTCTATTTTCCACTTCTTTTTATATCTGGTATTGTATCTGGTATATTTACAGGTATTGTAGCACAGCTTTTAATAAAAAGACTTGAGGGAAAATACAAGCATAATTAAAAATTTTCTTCCGAAATTGATAAGATTTTTCAATAAAGGTAAATTATATACCATACTACAGTAATTGAAAATAAAACATCAAAAAGCTGGTTGACATACATTAATTAAATATTGTATCATTTAATCAAATTTTTAGTAGAAAAAATATTAAAAACAACTTTTAGTTTTTGAAATTTTTTCTACTTTTAATAATAAAATGCTTAGAAATAGGCATTTATTTTTTTGATGTGTTGTTAGCTTTTGCTAACTATTTAAAGGAGGAAAATATGAAAAAGAGAGTGCTTTCTTTAGGCATAGTTCTTACTATGATGGCATCTTCAATGCAGACTTTTGCAGAAGATTATTCAGATATGCCTACTGGTTGGTCTAATGCTGCTATGACTTACGCAGTAAACAACGGTTACATTAAGGGTAGTAACGGTAAATTAAACCCTCAGGGTCTTGCAACTAGAGCTCAGGTAGCATCTATATTTGCAAGAGTATTAAAGTTAGAAGACAAGACAGACCTTAGTTCTTATACTGATGTTAATGCTAGTCAGTGGTACTATGATGATTTAGCTAAGGCTGTAGATGCCGGTCTTTTCAAGGGTTCAGACAACAAGCTTAGACCAAATGACAACATTACTAGAGAAGAAGTAATGGCAATAATCGCTAGAGCATATGACCTTACTGGCGAAAATGCTAATCTTTCAGCTTTTACTGACGGTTCAACTGTTTCAAGCTGGGCTGTAAATGCTGTTTCAGCTTTAGTTGAAAATGGTATTGTAAACGGTAGTAATGGTAAATTAAATCCAAAGACCAACATTACTAGAGAAGAATTTGCACAGCTTTTATACAACTGCGAAAATAAATTTGGTGCTGATGAAGAAAGCACAGAAATAACTACTGATGCAGAAGATACTTCTGTAGATACTACAGAAGAAAGCTCAACTGAAACTACTACTTTCGTTGGCAAAAATTCAATAAAGGCTGCTGGTGGTGGCTCATCTTCAAGCAGTAGCAAGAAGTCAAATACTAAGACAACAGAGGCTACTACCGAAACTACAACTGAAGCAACTACTGAAACTACTACAGCTGTTGCTCTTGAAAGTCAGAACAAGGTAACAGTTGACGGTGCTGACTACTATGTAGCTACACTTGAAAAGCCAATGTCTGATTATACATTTACTTTCAATGGTACTGCTGTTACACCTACTGCTGTAAATGCAGAAAAGACTATTGTTAAGTATAGTGATAATGCCCTTTCTGGTTACAAGTTTGCTAAAAAGACTTTAACTTATGGCGAATACTGGTATGCAGAAACAAGTGATGGTTTCAATGGTACTCTTTCTACTGAATTTGCTAAGAACGGTGCTGTAGCTGAAATTCCTGACAGCTATACTGCTACTCAGAGTGCTGACGATAAGTATGCTGCTAATGGTGCTGATACTGACGCCGGTATGTACGATGCTGTTTCAAGAGCTACTACTGGTTACGGTTTAGGTAGATTATCATTTACTCAGGCTGTTAATGCTTTAAACAGCAATGGCGAAATGGCTCCTTTCTCTAGCTCTATCAAGTATGAAAATGGTGCTTACACTGTTGTAAGACCTGACAATGCAAAGGCTGACTTTGGTTATGACGGTTCTTCTAACAGAGGTAGCAATGGTAAAATAACTGCTACTGGTATTAAAGATGTTGTTGTAGCTGTTTCTAAGGATATGGCTGTTAATGCTGAAATCTTAAAGAATGTTTCTGGCTATGAAGCACAGGCTCAGAAAGTTTCTGACGAAATTGCATCTTTAAACTTTGATGCCGATTTAAACGAAAACAATGTTTATGCTTACAAGGAATTAAATGCTAATGGTCTTTACGGCAAGAGAGTTGTTAATGACAATGTTTCTGTAAAGAATGTTGGTAACTATTCTGAAGCTAACACAAATGATAACAATAAATTTACTGTAAACACAAAGTATGCTAAGAGATTTGGCGATGTTACTTTCCTTGTTTACTTTGATGATTATGCTAATATGAAAGCTGATGACCCAGCTCACAAGAATATTAATACTGATGAAGCTGTTGCCGGTAAGGTTGGCGAATTTAAGGATTATATTTACAATGTTCAGGGTGCTAAGATTGAATACTTAGGCGAAGACGGTACTGCTACTCCTATTGTTGCTGGTGCTAAGTTCGCATCTGACTTATGGATTTCTCCTAACCATGGTCCTGTTGTTGAAGTTGCTGTAACTAACAGCTATGACAGATTTAAGGACTTCGGTAATGGTAAGTATAGAATTACTTTAATTGCTGATGGTTATAAGGATGTTGTCCTTGAATCTAGTGCTAGATTTGACCTCGACTCTCCTCTTAAAATGCAGGGCGATGACGATGATGTAAACGAAATTACAAACGGTACTGATTTAGTATTAAACTATGATATTAACAATGCTGTATATGCTGAAAACCTTGTAAATGCTGTTGCTAACGGTACTGCTAATATTACTATTGGCGAAGGCAGAAATACTGTTGCTGAAAATGGTAAGGTTGTTGTAAACGGTAATGTTCTTACACTTACTTTTGAAAATGTTAAGGACAGCCTCGTAAAGGATACACAGTATACTGTAACTTTCCCTACTTTAGACTACAACGATGCTGACAAGTTAGGTATGACTGCTTCTGTTCACTATGCTCCTGCTGACGCAGTTAGCACAACTGCTGAAGAAAACAACGAAGAAAAAGCAGTTGTTACTGAAACAGAAGACAATACTACAGTTTTCGAAGATGTTGTAAAGGACAATACAGCAGACATAACTGATGTAATTACTGTTGCTTTACCGGAAGTTGACGAAACTAAGGCTGTGGTAGTAGATGAAACTACTGTTGCTGAAACAGAAGAAACTACTGAAGAAGTAACTGAGGAAACTACAGAAGAAGCTACTGCTGAAACTACTATTGAAGAAGTAACTGAAAGCGAAACAGTTACTGAATAAATTATATTAGTTTAGAGAGGGTGTGCATATTTGCACACCCTTAATTATTGTTTAAATTTATGCCAAACTGTTGACATTAATTTAATAATATGATAGATTGTTTTAGGTGTAGTTAGCTACTTCTAACTAAATTTATACAACGACAGAAAGGTACTTGAGATGAGATTGTTTTCAAAGAAAATTCTACTTCCATTACTTGTAGGTTCATTGCTACTTACAGGCTGTAGTTCAGGTAAAATTCAAGAACAAAAGAAAACTGTATATGCTATGGATACAATTATGGATTTAACAGCCTATACTGATAATTCCGATGTTTTAAACGATGCTGAAAAGAAAATTAATGAAATAGACAAAGAATTAAGACGTGGAAGTCAGGAAAGTGAAATATATGCTGTAAACAATAACGAAGAAACTAAACTTACTGATGAAACAGCTTATATTGTTGAAACAGCACTTAATATTGGTAAAAAGACAAGTGGTGCATTTGATATTACTATTGCCCCTGTTATGGATTTATGGGGTTTTTATAATCAAAAATTCTATGTACCTACAGAAGATGAAATAAAAAATGCCTTAAAAACTGTAGACTATAGCAAGGTATCAATCAAAGATAATGTTATTTCTAAGCCTAAAGAAACACAAGTGGATTTAGGTGGTATTGCCAAAGGTTATACCTCTGATACGGTTATAAAACTCCTCAAAGACGAAGGAGTAACATCAGCAATTATCTCATTAGGGGGTAATGTTCAAACTTTAGGAACAAAGCCAGACGGCAATCTTTGGAAAGTTGCCATACAAGACCCTTTTGACCAAAATAAATATGTTGGTGGTGTAAAGGTATCCGACAAAGCTGTTATAACTTCCGGTGGTTATCAAAGATACTTTGTTAAAGACGGTATAACTTATGAACATATTGTTGACCCTAAAACAGGAAAACCGGCAACAAGTGGTTTAAGTTCTGTAACTATAGTAACAGACAAAGGTATTGAGGGCGACGGTCTTTCAACAGCCTTATTTGTAATGGGACTTGATAAAGCTACGGAATATTGGAGAGAAAATCAAGATTTCCAAGCTGTGTTTATTACAACTGACGGAAAAATATATGTTACTGACGGATTAAAAGATAGCTATTTCAGCGATAGAGATTATAGCATTATAGAAAAATAGAAAAAATGCCCGTTTCCTTGTTGTGGAAATGGGTATTTTTTTATGAACATAAAGCCTCCCCTTATTTACATATTTTCAATATTGGCATTTTTGTAATTTGTTGCTATGTTGTTGCTATGTTGTTGCTATTTATATGTTATAATAATATTGTAATTAAATTAATTTTCCTAAATTAAAGGAGGTTACCTATGAAAAAGAGAAGGTTATTTAAAGTATTTTTATCAACATTTATTATTTTTAATTTGTTTTCAACGTCTGCTATGGCAGATACAGGCTACAATGTTGCTAATTCAGTTTCACCTGAAATGTGCAATTCAAGTTACTGGACTTCCAAAATTGCTGAACCAGACAAAATCATTATGAACAGCAGTGATATTGAAAATTTTAATAAAAGCATAATTAACACTTCCGGAACAAATATGGCAAACCTTGAATGTGTTAATGAAAACTTTAACGGTGTAGAAATGGTCAACAACCTTTCTAACTTTACATTAAACAACACATTTTACATAAACGGAAATGTTATGTCTAAAGATTATATACAGAATATTAGAAACAATATTAAAAATAGTGATGTTTCTAGCAGTATGACTTTAAAATACGGCATTGTTGTAAACAGAACAGTTCTAAAATACCAGCCGGATTCTGCAAATTGGTCCTGGCGTAAAGACCAATGGGATTGGAATGAAAATTCTGCAACTTCAATGGAAGTTAATACACCTGTTGTAGTATACTTCCAAACAGCCGATAGGAAATTCTCATATATAAGATGTGATTATTACAACGGCTGGGTTTCCAACAATGATATAGCAATATGCCAAAGTCGAGAAGAATGGTTAAATGCTAAAAATCTAAAAGACTTTATTGTTGTTACAGCACCTAATATCCGTCTTGAAAAAGACGAAGTAGATTCAAGCTTATCCGAAAAATTCCTGGGTATGGGTACAAAACTAGAGCTTGTTAAGCAGGAAAATTTGCACTATAACTACTATAGAACAAACTGGTTTAATTACACTGTTAAGATACCTGTAAGAAACTCTGACGGTAGTTATGGTACAAAATTAGCTCTTGTACCTGTAAACCGAGATGTACATGTTGGTTACTTAGATTACACTAGAAAAAACACTTTAGACCTAGCCTTTAAATATTTAGGCAACAGATATGGCTGGGGTGGTTCTCTTAATTCTCGAGATTGTTCAGAATTAGTAATGTCAGTGTATAGTTGCTTTGGATTTAAGTTGCCAAGAGATGTTTCTACACAAAGCAAAATTCCTACTGCACAAAGTGTGGGGAATATGACTGATTACGAAAAGTCAGTAGTTCTTGACAATACTCCACCGGGGGCAATATTGCAATTTAAAGGACACGAAATGCTCTATTTAGGCAAGGTTAATGGCAAATATTATATACTAAATGCTTCAGGCTCTATTAATTCAAACGGCGTAAATACATATATAAATACCATTACAATATACAGCTTAGATGTACTTCGTATAAACGGTGTGTCTTTTTATTCAGCTATTAACAATATTGTATATATAAAGTAAATTTACTTATAAAAAAGACTCTGTTCAGAGGGTATATTTTAAAAATATACCCTTTTCTTCTTTCTATAAAAAAAAGACTCTGTTCAGTCTTCCCAACAGACCAAACAGAGTCTTTATATTTTTTAAATTAAGAATTTAAACGATTTACTGTACTATACTTATTTTTACCGGAAAAACCATAGTTGGCACTAATACTAACATAATTTGTCTTATCGCAAATATCAAAATTAGTTATGCTAATTTCTGGTGTAACATATTCCCGTTTCATAATTCTATATATCCCCCTATTTTAATGCTTATTTTAATCATCTACTATATCTGCATAACTTGTAGTATAAAGAGAAGGTGTGTTAATAAAAATCCAATCTGTGATGTAATCACCATCTGTATTTTCAGCAGATGCTATATAGTGCTTTCTAACATAAAACTTTATATTAGCTGATAAATTCTTAACTTCAAAGCCAAAAACACCCTTAGCACGTTCTGCCCAATAAGAAGAATTTTGCATATCTCCGTTAAGAACAGGTGAACATCTTCCGTCAAGAGCCCAGCCTGTTATAGGATTTTCAACAAAATACATATTTTCACCTTCTGTATCTTCTGCTGGAAGTATAGTTTCATTACCCCAGATAAAACCATCATAGTAAGCTACATTCGTATTTACAAACAATGGTTCTGCAGAAGATGGGTCAAAGTTTTCATCTTCACTGGAAACAACGTCAAAGCCGACAGCATCCCATTTTCTCTTTTCAGCTTCTTCACGTTCTTCGTTTGCATATCCCCAGCTAAATGCTCCTGCAACTACAAACCCGTATCTTGCACTGTCTTCACCAATATTATTATTTTCTCTATATATAATTACATCTCTCAATATATTGCTGAATTTTATAGTTTTAGTATCATTCTCTAAACCATTTGAAACTCCTGTTGCTCTTACTCTATAGTAGTAACCACTCTGAGATTTAACTATTATACCTGGGTCATACTTTATCATTTCTTCTTCATTTGCATACTCTGAATCAGCAGGAACATCAACATTAATATCAAGAGTTGAGCTACCTAAGCTGTAATAATATGATGAAACAGCAATTGTATTTTTATGTCTGTCACTTTCTTTAAAATAAATTGGTGTTTGTGTCTGGTTCAAACAAATCTCACCAATTTCTACACTACCATCAAGATAAATTGCTGTAGATGTATATATGTCAGAAAGATAATTTGATAATTCTGTACTATCCTGACCATAAACATAAACATAATTCTTATTTGACCTTATTTGGGCGTCTGATGTAGGATAAAACAAAAGATTATCTGCACTATCACTAAGAGTGATTGCTCCCTTTTCACCAACTGTTTCATTGTAGTAAATATCAGTCTTTTTAACTGTAATTTTACAGTCATTGCTGGCACACAATATACCTGTACCGTGATTATATGCAATATCAGCACCATTTATTTCAATCTCTGAACCAGAACCTAAAGGATTGATTACAGCATAGTCAATCGCTTTCCACGCAACACTATGATTTACTGAATAATTTCTTACAAGTGATACTTTGTTATTTAAAACAACCTTACCACCCTTGACACCAATAAAAGCACCAAAGCTAGAACCCATATTTGTTCCATTTATCATTGGGCTTAATTTCTGGTTAGAAGAATCATATTGGAAACCTCCATCAAAAATTACTGCATCTGCATAATTTTCTGCACCAATAGTAAGTTCTGCACCGTCTGAAACCACTATAAAGTTTTCCAAACTTAATGAAGTCCAATCATTTAACTTCTTTGTATAGTCTGATGTATCTCTGATAATAGAATGTCTTCTACCGTTAGATACAAGTGTTACCTTTGTGTTACTACCTGAAAGCAAAGGTGCTCTACCACCATCTCCGTACTGATAACTATTGCCGTCATTAGATATATCATTAGAATTAATATAATAATCTTCATTCAATGTAATTGTGGCTGTTTTTCCACTAGCAGCAGTTATTGCTTCAAGTAATGTTAAACATTGAGTAACATTGTTATTGCTATCTGTTACTGTAAAGATACCGTCTGTCACTTCTGCACTTTCGCCCTCTGTACCCCCTGAAACAAAGGCAAATTTAAAGGCTTTTATCTTAGAAGTAACTGAATATATGTAATATGTCTTACCAGCCTCAAGTTTATAAGCTCCTTCAAAAATTAAATCCTTTTGTTTTTCGTTATAAACTTTATTATTACATATGTAAGATGTTTTTCTACTACCTAAACCAACTTTTACATAAAATGTACCATCTGTTGGAGCTGTAAACGCATAGTATGAACCGGTACTTGGAACTCTGTTTTTAACAGTTGGGTTAGTAGAACCTTGTACATATTTTCCGTCAATAGAACTGTTTTTAGGTGACATATTTTCGCCTATAATAAGACCATTGTCATCGCCAGCAGTTGCACCCTCTGCATATTTATCCGAACTAAAATCCCAATATGTAGCCTTTTCTGTTTCTGGCCAATCTACAGGTGTCTGTGTAGTTTCTTCAGTTGTAGACTCTGTAGTTCCCTCAGTAGTAGACTCATTCTCTCCCTGTTCTCCTACAAACTCTAAGTAGTAAATCTGTATTTTAGACCCACTTACATAGGCTGTATAAGTAGTTCCCCTTTCAACATCGTAGGTCGCTTTCTTATACAAACTTGCACCAGTTTTGTTTTCTACAGTTTCTCCAAAAATATAACCAGTTTTACCCTTGCTTATTTTATAAGCTATAGTAAACTTACCATTTGATTTAGGAGTAAACTCAATGCCTGCATTATTTGCTACAGCTGTAATACTGGTGTTAAACTGAACACCATCAATTTTAGCACCACCGGCAACAGTAAAACCACCATTTACAAATTTAAGTCCATTTTCTTCTGAGTCTTTAGTACGGTCTGAACTTAAATCCCACACATATGTGTTATCTTCTTCCGATTCCACTAAGGTAGTTGTTTCTGTTTCGTCTTCTACAACTACATTTTCCGTTGTAGTTTCTGTGGTAATTTCTGTAGTTTCAGTTGTAGATTCTGAAGTGCTATCCAATTTACCAGCAATATCTCCATAATCTATTTGAGTAGAAACACCAACATCATCACCGGCATAAACCGACAATACCAAGTTTGCACTCATTAAAAAAGTCAATACAAGTGCTAAAAGTTTTTTCATACAATAATCCCCCCGTTTTGAATAAACTTTAGCTAATTCTGAATTTCCCATTTTTCCAGAATTATAAATGGATATTACATTACATAAACTTATTTGTAATATCTCTTACCTGCATTATACAACCTTAATATAAATTTTACAATATCTAATTTTAACAATTTTCTATATGTTTTTTTATAAAACATAGTTAATTCATAGAGGTACTAGTATACAACATTAGAATTAAAAAAATATATACGCTAAATTTTAAGATTTTAAAAGAAACAATATAAATTCTTTTTTATTTAAGTTAATAAAATTTTTTCTCTGTATCCTTTTTATAAACTTTTTTATTTTATATTTCTAAAACCCGTTATTTTAAAGACTTTTTTAACATTTTTCATATTAAATAACTATGGAATAATTATAATAAAATAATTTTAAATGTAATATAAATTATTACTTTGAAATAATACTTTCATTAATTCAATTAAGAAAAGTATAAGATTTTTTTAAAA
>OLOC01002040.1_pt1 | contig 10138 bp, 10 predicted proteins | sample 1643111 | NCBI WGS metagenome assembly OLOC01 (sample SAMEA3136633, study PRJEB25190) | human gut metagenome
CGATACGGTCACGGTGTGCTTTATTCATATTTGCCTGAATCTTAAATACAAATGCCGAGAAATCATCTGACATCGGATCAATCTCGCCTTCATCGGATACTCTCGGAAGTGGCGATGTTGTCATCTTGAGGAAATGTTCCAGAAATGTTTCCACACCAAAGTTTGTCAGCGCAGAACCAAAAAAGACAGGTGTCATATTTCCTTTGCTTACCTGTTCCTGATCAAAATCCACACTCGCTCCATCCAGAAGTTCGATTTCTTCCATCAGCTGTTCTCTCTGATCCGGATCCACAATATCATCCAGCCGTGCATCATCAATGTCAATTTCTTCGATCACACCCTCCTTGGTTCCTTTCTGTGTATCAGAGAAAGTCAGGACTTTATGTGTATTACGATCATAAACTCCGCGGAATTTTTTACCGGAACCGATCGGCCAGTTGATCGGACATGTTGCGATTCCGAGTTCTTTTTCTATTTCATCCAGAAGATCAAACGTATCATTTGCATCTCTGTCCATTTTGTTGATAAAAGTAAAAATAGGAATATGACGCATAACGCAGACTTTGAAGAGTTTTCTGGTCTGTGCCTCTACACCCTTGCTTCCATCAATAACCATGACAGCTGAATCAGCAGCCATCAGTGTACGGTAAGTATCTTCAGAGAAATCCTGATGTCCCGGAGTATCCAGGATATTGATACAATAGCCATCATAATGGAACTGCAGTACAGATGAAGTTACAGAAATACCTCTCTCTTTCTCTATTTCCATCCAGTCAGACACTGCATGGCGGGATGTAGCTTTACCCTTAACACTTCCTGCCAGATTAATGGCGCCTCCATACAGCAGAAATTTCTCTGTCAGAGTTGTCTTACCTGCATCCGGGTGGGAGATAATGGCAAAGGTTCTTCTTTTTTCTATTTCTTTCGCATACTTAGACACGTTTTTCCTCCTGTCTATTATCTGTTTTCTCAATTATCCAATTTCTATACAACTTTTTATTCTAGTATATCAAATACCCTGATGTCAAGAAAAAAAGGGAAGAACTGCCCGGCTCAAAAGTCCGGACAGTTACCCTGCAGGATACGGTCTGCAAATAACCATACAGACGCATTTTAATCATAGATTCCTTCCGTAACAATATCTTCTCCTGAAGTTTCCTGCTCCTTGTATGTATCAGTCTGTTGCTCATCTGTCTTCTCTTCGCCATCACTTTCCGAGGTCGTATCTGTTGCCGCTTCATCATTGCCTTCATTTAATGGCGTGATCACAATATTTTCCGGTGTGATTCCTGTCTTTCTTTTTACAATATCTTCAATCTGTGCACGCTGTGCATCTTCCAGCTCAGCCTCCGGAACAACCACATCTGCAGTCTCACCCGTCAGATTGACAATTGCATTTTCAAATCCTTTCGCCTCCAGAAGCATTTCTGCGGCAGCTTCCTTTTCGGATATTTCAGTCATCTGCACCATCGTATTTACTGCTTCCTGTTTCTGCTCATCTCCAACCTCTGTATTGTTCAGGATCTCCTGCAGATCCGCTTTACTCTGAGAGCGAACCTGTTCTCTTGATAATTTTGCCTGTGCTGCAAAATCCGATGCTCCTGTAAGGACCGCTTCTCCCGGCGTACTGCTTCCATCTGGTACTTCCGCAGTCTCCGCAGCAGTCTCTGCATTTTCATCTGCTACCGCTGTTTCATCACTCAGATCATACTCTACCTGGTCCAGGATACTGCTATTGTCCGTGCTTGCCTCTTTATCACCAATTCCCAAATCTACATCTGCAAAGTTCAAATACCCGGCTACGGCGATCAGAATTGCAAGAGATGTGATGATCACCTGATTTTTTTTGAATATTTTTTTCACGTCTTAACTCCTCATTTCATTTTCATTATTCTAATTTTATGAGCATCTATCTGAAATAATGCCATTACTGCCTCCTGTATTTTCCGGACCGTCACAGAATTATCTGCTCCTTCTGCAACGATCAGCACTCCGGTAACTTCATTTCCCCCAGAACCATACAGCCCCTGCCCGCTCTCTGTCATCAGCATTACTTTCACATTTCCTACCCCTTCAACATTTTTCAAAAGATCTTCCAGTTTCATCTCAAGATCTGTCTTGGTTTCCATATTTTCACCTGTCGTCGTTGAAAAATTCTGATTTTCTGTTTCAGTCTCTGTTTTCGATATGGGAAATGCGATTACCATCAGTAAAAGGCCCAGAAGCAGAATCACCAGCCAATGTTGTCTGTTCATCTTTCCCCATAAGAAGCTGACAGTTTTTCTCTTCGATTCCGAAGTCCCTGGCAAGTCCATCCCGAATTCCCCTTTCCTGCTCCTGTGTAATGTTTCCCGCTGTACTGATCACCGCCGTAATCTGATCTCCATTTATATGTACGACGATATCCTCTGTTTCTATTCCATTTTCCTTACATTTTTTCGAAATTTCTTTTTGCAGCTCCCTGCTGTAATTCTCCTGCAGGTAAAGTGCCTGAAGATTTTCTGTATTTTTTTCTTCCAGTGCTGTCAGTTCTTCCTGATAATTTAATCGAAATTCCTGCAGCAGTTTTTCCCCATTTCCAAACAGGTTAAAAACAGGTGTGCTTAAAATATAGATCAGAAGGATTCCCATGAAAGAACGAATATAACGTTCATATTTTACATCCGGCACCAGATGGAGCACTGCCGAAAAGACAATATAGAAAAAAGCAATCGTTTTTACCCATCGATAAATTTCCTCTTTCATCCGCTTCCTCCAATCCCGGTCATCAAAATAACAAAATCAAGGATACATAAAATCTCTGCCGTAAAAAGAATACGCAGGAGCAGCGCACAGCCTTCTCCCATCGTTGCAAGTGAATCTACGATCCTTTTTTCCGAGACTGGCTGCGCTATTGCTGCCAGAAATCGATAGAGCAGGGACAAAATTCCATAATGGATCACCGGACCGGCCCCTGCTGCCACAAAAGCAAACAGTATAACAACTCCAAGGCAGTTTCTCACAAGTACCGCACTTGTCAGTACCAGCTCTGTAACCATATTCACTGCATTCCCCACTCCTGGCAGCGCACCTGCTGCCTTTCCCAGTGCACTTCTTTTTAAAGTATCCATTACCGGAGCAATAAGTCCTCTCACAACCTGCAGTCCCACTACCATACCAAGAAGTGTTTTCAATCCCCAACTCACTGCAGTGTCCAGAAGTTCCGCCATTTTTCCAAGCATTTCCTCTTTTGACAGATTGTTGATCAGCGAGATCAGCACATACAGGCATGCTCCCGGAAACAGAAGATTCAATATTACTTCCTGGATCAGCCAGGTAAGGATCAGAACCCCCTCATAAAAGACCGCTGCCGTCGAACTCCCTGCCGCTATCGATATAGTCAGGAAATATGCCGGGGCAAGTCCTCTCATAAACTCCGCCATCCATGTAATCGTCTGCTGCACGGACCTGGTAACAGATGAAAAAGAATCCATCAGCAGAATAAACAGCAACAAATAGACAATATAAAAACAGATATCTCCAATCTGTCCGCTCTCAAAAACATCTGCAAAATTCGCCAGTACAGCAGATAGTAAAATAAGAAGCAGTATTTTTATCAGAAGACTCTTTTCCTTTTCCAGACCGGAAAATAAAAAACTGTGCACCATCTCCTGCACAGTATCTTCAGATAATACCTTTTCTCCTTTTATCAGACCATCCAGCATGTCCTTCATGGAAAAGCTTTCTTCTCCGAGCATCTGGTCCAGCATCCTTTGCACCCGTGAAAGATCAAGTTCTTCAAGGATATCCGATACCGTGCTGGCTTCCGTCTGCGTTATCTTTTCTTTCTCTGTCCCTCCTGAATTATTTTCAGTCTCTGTATTCTCTGACTGCCTTTCAGCTGCCTGACAGATAATACTTCCCGATATCAGATTCGAAATTTTCAGATCCGCCAGATTCATCAGTAATACGAGCATTCCTATCATAACTGGTGCATATTTTTTTCCACGCCATCTTCTGCTCTGTTTTCGGCGCTTCATCCCAGAAACTCCTGAATCGTTTCCAGCAATGCCATCAATACGGGAATACTCAGAACCATGACAGATAATTTACAAAAAAGTTCAATCTGTGACGCGGTTGCCTGATATCCTGCATCTTTACAGATCCCGGCAGAAAACTGCCCAATATATGTAATTCCTATCATTTTAATCAGCGTAAGAAAATACTCCGGATCCACCGACAGACTCTGCTGTATTTTTCCGATCATCCGGAAAAGATAATCCAGTTTATCCACAGCCAGTCCCAGAATTATGATACCTATCCCCATCGTTATGAACGAAACATATTCCGTTCTTGTTCCTTTCAAAAAAAAGCCAGATTCCCAGCAGAGATATTCTGATAATATCCACGTTTTCTGCTCCTTTCAGATTACAAATAACTTCTGGATGTTCTGAAACAATTCATAAATATACGGAACGATCCAAAACAGAACGATCAACAAACCCGCAAGGCTTACCATAAAAGCCTGCTCATCCCTGCCACTGTGTTTCAATACCTGAGAAAGAATGGAAACAAGTATCCCAACTGCCGCAATCTTAAATATGATCGTAACTTCCATTCTCTCTCCTTTCTCCGGAATTACCAGAATAATATTGCAAGCAGGATGCCACCCGTAGCACCAAGACTTCGATATATTTTTTTCTTTTCCTCTTTATCTTTCCGCAGATTTTGCAAAAGATAAAGAAAATCTGTTTCATATAGTTCCAGCTGCCGAATCTGCATTTCCCGGTCCAGATAGCCAAGTTTCTCTCCCAGCAAACTTATTTTTCTCCGTTCATCCTCATCGAGTTTTAAATCTGTAAGGTAATTTTCTGTACAATTTTGAAAAATTATGCTGAGTTTCTCTTCTGTGTTAGCTTCTATGCATGCAGCCACCCTTTCTAAAAACTCCTCGTACCTTCCCCGACATCGACATGCCGTATCGCGAAGCGCATCCGAAAGCGAGCTGTTTCCGCACCGTATCTCTCCTTTCAGACATAAAATAACCTGTAAAAACTCTTCAAGATTTTTCTCATGTAGCATAAGTTCTTTGCTTTTTAAGTATCCCAGTCCTGCGGACGCGAAGATAATAAGGACAGCTCCCACCAGTTTCAGCATGGTTTTCCCTTCCCATCATATATTGCTTCTATACTTCCTGCATGTCCTTTTTTTCCAAGAACAATATATCGTTCAAAGACTTCCAGTTCTCTCAGTTTCTGAAAAAAGGGCTGTCTTAAAATATCTTCCAGTGAATTTCCGTGAGCTGTCGCAAACAATTTGCACCCACAATGGACCACGGACTCTACCGCTTTAAAATCTTCTTTCTTCCCAAGTTCATCTACAGCCACAACATCCGGTGACATCGAACGCAGCAACATCTGCATTCCTTTTGCCTTTGGGCAGGCATCCAGCACATCTGTCCGCATCCCCAGATCATTCTGTGGTATTCCCTGATAGCATCCGGCAAGTTCACTTCTCTCGTCCACCACTCCTACTGTCTTTCCCTGGATTCTATCTGTCCCATTGCTGATCTGCCGTATCATATCTCTGAGAAGGGTGGTTTTTCCACATCTTGGCGGTGCAATGATCAGTGTATGATATACCTGCTCTCCATTTCGGATATACGGCAACACTTCATCTGCGCACCCCTGTACCTGATGTGCAAGCCGCACGTTGATGCAGGAAATATACTTCATCCCCCGGATATGTTTCCCATCCAGAATGACTTTTCCGGTAATTCCTACCCGATGCCCTCCCTGTACACTCAGATAGCCCTGACATATTTCATCTTCATAAGCATAAAGAGAATATCCACTGATATACTCCAGTGTTTCTTTCAGATCCTGTCTCGTTACCCGATAAGGCATTCCATTTCCGGTTCGGAGAAATTTTTCTCCGTCTCCATAACACAGAAATACCGGTCGGCCTGTCCGAAGTCTGATTTCATAAAGTTTTTCGTAATCTATCACACATTCTTCCAGAAGTTTCCGGATATTTCCGGCAAAAAGACTCTGAATCTGTCCCGCCCTGATCGTCCTCACCTCTTTTACTACTGCGAACGACTGTATCTCTTTTACACTAATATATGTTCAATGTCTGGATTTAGTACAAAAAGAATCCCGCGATTTTGATTTCATCGCGGGATTCTGATTCTGTTTATTATTGCACTCTTGTTATTTAACTGTAATCTTGATCTTCACAGTTTTCTTTCCTGATTTTACAGTGATCGTTGCTTTTCCTTTTTTCTTTGCGGTTACAACGCCTTTTGAATTTACGGTTGCAACACTCTTCTTTGAGGAACTGAATGTTACTTTCTGTTTGCTGGTTACCGGAGCAACGACTGCTGACAGGTTCAGTTTTCCTCTGCGCTTCAATGTAACTTTCTTTGCTACATTTTTGCCGGTTGCTTTGTTCAGCACCTTCAGGGAAGTTGTGTTGACTTTTGATTTCTGTACTTTTACTTTGAACCAGGTTGTGTAACCACTGTTCAGTGTGACTGTGATCTTTGCAGTTCCGGTCTTCTTCGCTGTGATCTTTCCATTTCTGACGGTTGCGATCTTTGTTTTATCGCTCTTCCAGGATTTCACTCCGTCACCTTTGGCAAGTCCTGTTACTTTTACGTTGAAGGACTGTTTTACCTTCATCGGAACAGTTTTCCCTGCGGTAAGATTCAGTTTCAGCGTTGGTGCAAGTTTTGTGATTACCTGAGATTTTACTACTGCTCCACAAACACTGCATTTCTGAACGCTGGTTCCCTCTGCAAATACAGTTGCCTCTTTTGCAGTTGTCCATGCCCCCGGAGTATGTTCTTTCTTAGGGATCACTGTCGTGATTGTTTCGCCCTGATGCGTCTGGCAGGTTTCTACGATTTTTCCTTCAATTGCACAGGTTGCAGGTGTAGTTGTGGTTGTGTATTTGCAAGTATTCAATTTTTTCCTTGCAATTGTAAGCTTAGCGGCTACTTTTTCAGGTACTGTTACATTATCATCATCATCATCCGAATCACAATATGCTCTAATGTAATAAGTTCTTCCCTTTATCAATAAATCTGAAATTCCATCATCACTCATATACTCAACTGTTTTCTTTCCAGACTCTTCCATATAATAAAGTTCATCGTATAAGCCAACATCTAATTTGCTATTTTTATCCGCATTTTCTGCTGTCAGAGAATAAAATCCGGTTTCCTCCGGGACAAAACTAAATCCGCTTCCATCTCTGGAAATTTCAATCTGAGCAGAACCCATTCGCACGTTTGGATACTGAGGCGCTTTTATAACAACAGTTGTCGGAGTTGTTTTTACATTGTCTTCCGCTTCAAACCAGTAAGTATATGTTCCTGGTTTAATCCATTCATCATCTACTTTAACACCTTTACCGTTTAAATCTTTCAGATGAAATGTCAGCTGATTTCCCTCACTGTCATATCCTGTTTCTCCATCTGAAAAACGATTAAATACTGGCATCATTGTAAGAAACGTTTTGCCCTCTGCATCTGTTCCTGTTAATTCTCCAAAAAATACATCACTGAACCATCCATCGCCCCATATCACTTCTGTTTTATTTGGTGCAAATGTCATATTCATCAGTTTTGTATACTGAGTAATTCCCAAAGTTCCCTTATTCTCACTGCCAAAGCCGCCACATAAACGGATATAATAGGTTTTTCCTCCTTCTAATAAATAGCAATCGTATCCTGTACCTTTCACACTTTGATTTCCATCATAAACAGAATAGTATGAAATGCAGTCGAAATAGTATCTCCCTGTTACATCTGGAGTAAATTTATACCATTTATGCTCATACTCTTTCAATGGACTTATAACATTTTCATTTTCCCCTACTTTAAGCGTATCTGTTATCACATCTTTTGATATGACATTAATCGTAAAAGCAGAGTCTACAATTATATTCTCATCCGAATCAATTACCTGAATTTTATAAGTTCCCATTTCGGAAAAAGTGCCACCACGAACAATTGTAGTTGTTCCATCATTGTTTTTCTTGACAGCTCTCAGAATATATTCTTCATCATCACCGCCTAAACCATCGAAATGATATCTTGCATACCCTTCTTCGTCATCCCATACCGACTCTACAGATATTTTCATTTCATCATTGTTGTATTTTATATTGCCTTCACACAGCCCGAACTCCAACTGATCCAGTCCTTGTACATATTCTGTCAACATACTCCCTTTAGTCAGAGTAATTGATTCTAAATCCATCTCCTGTATTGTGACACTGTAAGAAGCTTTACTATCACTGTCATATAATCTTGTGCAAAAATAATATGTATTTCCGGCAGATAATGTATATACTAGCTTAAAATCGTGATTATCGTCGCAGTCATCCTCTGTCTTTATTTTGTTTCCATTGTTGTCATAAATATCTACTATCGGATCTATACTCTCATCATCCGCTCCATGGGAATAGAGTCCATATTTTCCTGTTTTTTGTGGTTTAAATGAAAACCACTGTTCTTTCTTATCTGCTGTAATATCGACTGCATACGTCTTGTCAAGCTCTAATGCGGTCACTCCTGATGTTGGTATCGTAGTATTATTTTCTCCGTCTCCAACTTCTACAGCTACATCTTCCTTGATTTCTGAAGTGAAATCTGCTTCTTCGGCATTGTCTTCCGCCTGTATATCTTCTGTTACTGCATCTTCACTTTCTACGTCTACAGCAGTTTCATCGGATACATCCGCTGTTTCTTCATCAGCAATGTCAACATCTGCCGCTTCCTCATCTGCCGGTACTGCCTCTTCTTCCTGTACCGCTGCCTCATCTGTAACTTCTGCGGAAAAATCTGCTGCACTTACAAGTGCTGTTGCATCCACACTCGTTACTGTCATGGCTGCAGCCAACAGTAATGCCAAATGTTTTCTTTTCATTTTCTCATACCTCCTGTTTGTATAAATATACAAACTCAGTATATATCGTGCATTTTTCCGTGTCTACTACAACATATTTACATTTGTGTTAAATTTTCTGTTTATTATGGCAGCTGTACTTCCGCATGCTCCCATCGCAGTTCCAATGGTTTACGCGACCACACAGCGCCACTATAGTCTTCTCCGAGTTCCAGCATCAGGTAAGTTCCGTCATCCATGGAAATCGTTCGAAGATCTCGGGACAGACCTTCTCCCGTCCATTTAATATAGGCTTCCCTTAATACCCACTGCGTAAAAAAGGCTTTTTCCGGTTCATCACTGTCCAGTATTTCCCGAATCATCTCTTCCGGAACCATTCGTTCCAGCATCCGTTCATAATTTACCTTTTTATGCACCTGCACATCTATTCCAATTTCCTGATCTGCGATGATACACATTACATATTTGCCGGAATGTGTAATATTATAATGTATCTTCGGCTGCAGGGTAAGGAATGGTTTGCCATGTTCACCGGTAGCCCTCGGTTCAAATGCCAGCTTCAGTCCATACTCTTTGTAGAGTCCTGTCGCAAGCAGTTTCTCCCCTATCATGTGCTCCATATTTTTGTGTTCGTACTGCTGTGGAACTTCTGTAAAATAAATAACCGCCTTCATACTCCAGCCTCCTTTAAGAATCGGGACGGTTCCCGTTTCTTCTCATACTGTTGTCTCACGTAACATAAAGCCAACTGTTTCCTGGCCCGTGTCATTCCGACATAAAACAGTCTGCGTTCTTCTTCAATGGCAGGTTCCAGTACCGCTTTTCGATAAGGCATACTACCTTCATTAACATTCAGGATATACACCTGTTCATACTCCAGACCTTTCACCCCATGAAGTGTAGAGATCAGAACGCCCTCCCGTTCCTGCTCAGCTTTTCGTGCCTGCTCTTCAAGCTTTTCTGTGTATTCTTCTATGTAGGATTCCCATTCTTCCAGACTGTTCATTCCTTTTGTACTTTCTGTCAACCGGTCCAGAATCTCACTCAGCTCTTCTGGTTTTATTTTACGATACTGTGCATATTCACGCAAGTATTCTTCATATCCCATTCCCTTTCGGATAAAATTAATTGCAGCATAAGGTGCCAGACTCTTCAGCACTCGCAAATGCGTTTCCAATGTTGTGATACGGTCACACATCCAGTCCTTATCTTTATAAAATTCTTTTAGTTCTTCAAAGGATACA
>OLOC01002047.1_pt1 | contig 10112 bp, 10 predicted proteins | sample 1643111 | NCBI WGS metagenome assembly OLOC01 (sample SAMEA3136633, study PRJEB25190) | human gut metagenome
ATCGGCTGGCAGGTCGCCACGATGGAGCCGCAGCAGTGGAAGCAGATCAATCAGTAATGGGGAGGAAATCATCATGCAGAAAGAAACACAGGTTATCCGTTGGGTCGATCATAAAGAAGAAAAGGTGCCGGAATGTCGCAATAACCGAAGTCATTCTGATCCGACTGCAAATGAGGCTATCGGGAATGTGATGAGAGAAGAACGGCGAAAAGAGAAAGAGAAGATGATGAAAGAACTGCTTCCACCAAAGCAGCTAGAATTTGACCGTCTCTTTAAAGCCGGAAACCGTCCGGAACTGAAAGATATTCTCAGCTGGTTTGGTAATGATACGGTCCTTCATATCGGGTCGAAATCGGCTTTCTATTTTATCGGCACGGCTAAGGAACTCAAGAAGGATATGGCTTTTGTCGAGAGCAATATGCAGCCGAAGAAGAACGCAGACGAACCTCCTAAGCGAAAAGCTGTTCCTGTACTTAAGCGTAAAGTCATTGAGGTATACTCCAAGCTTGACCCTTCTGAGGGTGTGATTATCAAAACGGAAGGTTCTGAGAGCGGTAACTTCTGGTTTGGAGCGGAGTATTACGCGGCAAAGAAAAAATACCTCCGGGATTGTAGAAAGAGAAAGGCATCCGTATGAGAGAAAGTGAAGTAGAAAAACAGTTCGTGGCTGCGGTAAAGGCTGCTGGAGGACAGGCACTTAAATTTACCAGTCAGACCATGAATGGCGTGCCAGATCGTCTGGTTCTACTGATTGGCGGCAAGTGTGCATTCGTGGAGCTGAAAGCGCCCGGCAAACAGATGCGAATCCTCCAGCGAAAGCGCAGACAGCAGCTCGAAGCCCTGGGCTTCCCGGTGTTCTGCGTTGACCGCTTGGAGCAGATCCAGCCTGCTGTGGATGCGCTCCTGTGCTGGACACCTGGTGAGCCTATCCCACAGGGGATCGGGGCAAAGATACTGGAGATGCCGGAAGTGAATCTTCCGGAGAAAGGAGGCGGTGTATGAGATTTGTCCCACATGAGTACCAAAGATACTGCACAGAGTATATCAAGACGCACCCAATTGCAGCTCTTTTTCTGGATATGGGCTTAGGCAAAACTGTAATCACCCTTTCCGCAATCAAAGACCTTATGCTTGAGACCTTCGAGGTCAGCAAGGTTCTCATCATTGCTCCATTGCGTGTTGCTCGTGACACATGGCCGGCAGAAATCGAAAAGTGGGACCACCTGAAAGGGCTGGATATTTCCGTCATCGTTGGAGATGTTAAGACCCGGATCGCAGCAGTCCACCACCCGGCAATGATTTACATCGTCAACCGGGAGAATATCAGGTGGCTGGTGGAGTATTACGAGAAAAATGGAATGCGATGGGATTTTAGCATGATCGTGATTGATGAGCTGTCATCATTCAAGAACTATCAGTCTCAGCGTTTCAAGTTCTTACGAAAAGTCCGCCCGTTCGTGAAGCGGTGGGTCGGATTGACCGGTACACCTTCTTCCAACGGTCTCATGGACCTGTGGGCAGAGATTGGGATTTTGGATGGCGGGGAACGGCTCGGCAAGTTTATCGGCCGGTACCGGGAAGCCTACTTCAAGGCGGGGGCGTTGAATCCGGCAACCGGCATCGTGTTCCAGTATGTTCCTAGACAGGGGGCAGAGGAGATGATCTATCAGCGGATCTCGGATATCACGATTTCCATGAAGGCTCTGGATTATCTCAATATGCCGGATTGTGTACCTACAAGGTGCGAAGTCGAGATGAACACGCAGGAAAGGAAACTCTACGATATGCTCCGGCAGGATCTTCTGATTCCGCTGAAAGACGGTGACATAGACGCTGCCAATGCTGCATCACTGACAGGGAAGCTGTTGCAGATGAGCAATGGCGCGGTCTATGACGAGAACGGCAAAGCACGAGTCATCCATGACCACAAGCTGGAAGCTCTCGAAGACCTGATCGAAGCGGCCAACGGACAGCCGGTGCTGGTGGCCTACTGGTTCAAGCATGACCGGGAGCGTATTATCAACCATCTGTCGAAACTGAAAATCAAAGTCCGGGACATCAAAAGCAGTACCGACATTAAGGACTGGAATGCCGGGAACATCCCAGTTGCACTAATCCACCCTGCATCGGCCGGACATGGTCTGAACATCCAGCAGGGCGGACACATCCTGATCTGGTTCGGGCTGACCTGGTCTTTGGAACTGTATCAGCAGACTAATGCTCGTCTTTGGCGTCAGGGCCAGACGCAGGTGGTCACCATCCACCACATCATCACCAAGGACACTGTGGATGAGGATGTCATGGCGGCTTTGGAGCAGAAGGACATGACACAGGAGAAGCTGATCTCAGCGGTCAAAGCGCAGTTGGGAGTTTGATTTCCATGCGGTGTAGGGCGGTAATGTCCTGCACCGCTTTTCTTTAAAAAATTCTCCATTTATTTTTTGGAAGAGGTTCGATTTCTCCACTTTTTCATCGCCTGTGATTTAGAAGCAGACGAAGGGAGAAAGTGGAAGATGAATACACAGGATATCCGAAAAGAACAGGAACAGGTGCTTGCTCACGCTGCCGAAAGGCCGTCTGAGCTGTTTGGGTTGCTGGATTACATATTTGATCATGCAAATGGAGACGTTGACGAAGCAGAAACCAGGATTCTGGACGAAATAAAACGCTGGGTTCGAGATATGGGTAAGATGATTGCAGGGAAAAAAGTGCAACTTAAGAAGCTGAAAGAGCAGCTGCTGTCTGCACCGACACTGACACCTGTAGAAGCCTACTACGTCATGAATTCTGGGTGCTCTGGGGAAGGAGAACGAGTCCAGAGCAGTCATATCTCAGACCCGACTGCAAAAGCAGCAATCGGTGCACTGGATTACATTATCCGAACCTGGCGGGATGATTACAAGAAATCATTGAAAAAATATGGGACACTGGCAGGTGATATTTATCTTCTGGAAATGGCTGCAGATTATGTGGGCGGAGAACAGGGGACGGTTGTTCGGCAGATTTATGTGGATGGAGTTTTCTGGAAAGATGCAGTGGGGTTAGAGGGAAAGTCGCTGTCGTGGCAAGTCATCCGAAAGATGGAACGACAGGCGCAGGAAGAAATGGCTGAATTTATTTTGAAGTACTGGAAAACACAGCGGGAAGAAAATGAGGAGGACATGAAGGATGGCACGGAGAAAGTTGTTTGATAGACCGGTAGATAAGGAAATGGTAGAACGAGCAAAACAGGTCTGTAAGGAATACACAGTGGCGAAGCGGGAACTGCCGGTACTGGAACAGGATCTTGCGCGGTTGGCAACTAAGCGGACTGAGGAAAAAAACAAAGTAATGCGGCAGTTGTATCTGGAAAAAGAGCAGGAACTTCAGAAAATGGTTGACCAGGATAAAGAAATCATCACACTTTTCACAGCTGGAGAGGAGTTTTTAGAAGGAACACCCAGAGAAGTTATTATCCAGAAATTTCTCAACGGAAAAGGATGGAACGAAATTGAAACCCCAGAAAGTAGTGTGGTAAAAATGTCGAATGGCTGTGTAGACCACTATCTCAAAATCGGATATCAGATGATGGGGTATGGAATCCAGCGGTATCTTTCAATACGGGATAAGATGTTGGGGAAGTGAACTTCAGGAGTTCACTTCCCTTTTTTGAACTTTTACCAGTCACGATAAAACATCGAGAGCTATAACTTTTCAGAGCTTTTCATCATAAATGGAGAGAATTGCTTTTAATTGGAGAAAAATGGCTTATATTGGAGAAAAAACGCATTGCATCGTATGTGGACCCGTGCTATAATATAAACTGTCAAAAGCTAAAGAGAAGCAAACAAACAGCCGATAGGTCAAAATCCTGTCGGCTTTTTTCATGCCCTCTTTGGCTTTTTTTATTATGCGTCAAGGAGGTGGAACCCGTATGGGGCGCAAGAAGAAAAATGCAAGACATAGCGTGCATGGTCGCAAGATTCATGTCAACAAGTACATCAATCAATGCGGAAAAACCAAGAAGTGCCGCAAGTCAGCAGTATCCTGGCGGCCGGCATCGAAAGAAACACCGTTTAATGATATGCCGACCTACCAGTGGCCGACTGTGAGAACCCCAAAACAGTATGAAGTCTGGTTCGCAGAGCTAGGCGATCACTCTGGCACTTCGGTGCAGAGCGGTACACGTCCAGTTCTGGTCATCAGCAATGACGTGGCGAATCGTAATTCCCCGGTCATTACAGTGATTCCGCTGAGTTCCAAGTTGAAGAAGCTGGAACTTCCGGTACACATCGTACTTACAGAAAAAGAGTGTGAGATGCTCAGGGATGAGCATTTGGAGGATTCCATCCTGCTGGTGGAGCAGATCACAACCATCGATAAGATGGTTCTGTTTAATCGGCTCTGCTATGTGGTCTCCGTTCAGAAGAAGTACGAGATCGAAGCGGCTGTCACAAAGCAGTTTGCGATGCGGGCTTCAACACATGGTGCGAATTCTACGAGAAAGGAGGTCTGACCGCTATGGTGGATATCAAAAACATCCCGGCGGAGCTGAAGACCTCCTGCCGGTTTTGTGTCTGGAAATTTGAAAAGCGAAACGGTCAGAAGACCAAGATGCCGTATAACCCGGCGAACGGTGACAGAGCAAAGATCAATGACCTCCGAACCTTTGCGGATTTCAAGACCACGCTTGTTACCTACGCGATGGGCGGCTATGATGGCATCGGCATTGCGGTTGGCAGTGGTATCGGAGCTTTCGACATCGACCACTGCATCCGGGAGGATGGTACACTGAACGATACTGCGGACACTGTACTTTCGATCTTCCCTACAGCGTATGTAGAGAAGTCACCGTCCGGCAAAGGACTACGTGGATTCTTCCATGTGCCTGAAGACTACGTCTATGACAAGACGGTTTACTACATCAACAACCGCAGCAAAGGGCTGGAAGTGTATATGCCCGGTGCGACTAACCGCTTCGTTACCGTGACGGGAGATGTTTACCGCACAGGTGAGATCCCGAACGATGAAACGGCGATGACCACTCTGCTGGATACGCTGATGAAGCGAAATAAGCAGGTGCAGCAGATCCATTTCCAGCACCATTCGTATCTGGATGATGAGGCTGTTATTGCACATGCTAATGAAGCCAGCAACAGTGAGAAGTTCAAAAGGCTGTTTGCCGGTGAGTGGGAAGACCTCTACGGCAGTCAGTCGGATGCAGATATGGCGTTCCTGTCTATTCTGGCATTCTGGTGCGGCTGTGATGAGGAGCAGATGGACCGCATCTTCCGCACATCTGGTCTGATGCGCCCGAAGTGGGATCGCAAACAGGCTGGTTCAACCTACGGTGCCATCTCTATCCGCAACACAGTCAATACCTGCGCTTCCGTTTACATTCCTGTCAATGCGCAGGACATTGTGGATGAGGAGTTTGCAAATCTTGACTCTGATGATAAAGAGGCGGAGCGGCCACCGGACATCAGCAAGCTCACGCTGTCGCTGGAAGAAATGGCTCCGCACACGAATCCGCGCTACGGCAGGGATGAGATCGGTTTGGGCAACATGTTCGCCGATTTTTTCAAGCCTATCGCACGGTACAACAGTGAACGCGGCATCTGGTTTGTCTATGATGGAGTTGTCTGGCAGTCGGATATGGAGAACCTTAAGGTGGCAGAGCTTGCGAAATATCTGGCAGATAAGCTGTATCTGTTTGCATTGAAGATTACAGAAGAGGATGTCAGAAAGCGGTTCATCGACCGCGTCCGGAAACTCCAGCAACGCAAGCACCGTGACACGATGCTGAAAGACGCGAAGTCCGTATTCCCACTGTCCATGAAGCAGTACGATCAGGATATCTATCTGTTCAACTGCAAAAATGGAACACTGGATCTGCGGACGATGGAATTCCGGGAACACCGCCCGGAGGATTTTCTCACAAAAGTGTCCCCTGTGATATATGCCCCGGATGCCGACTGCCCTCGCTGGCGGACGTTCATCACGGAGATCATGCAGGGGGATAAGGCCAGAGCAGACTATCTTCAGAAGGCTATCGGATACTCGTTGACTGGTGACACCCGCATGGAGTGCTTGTTTATTCTGTACGGTCCGACATCCAGAAACGGTAAGGGTACCACAATGGAGAGTATTCTGCGTATTATGGGCGAGTACGGTAAAAATGCAGATCCGACCATGCTGCAGGCGAAGTTTAATAGCCAGAGCGGAGGACCGTCTGAGGAAATCGCCCGGCTTGCCGGCTCTCGTTTTGTAAACATCTCCGAGCCGGAGAAAAAGATCACTCTGGATGCAGCTCTTACCAAACGACTGACCGGTAACGATACGATTACAGCCCGGTATCTGCATGAGAACAGTTTTGAGTTCCGACCGAACTTCAAAATTTTCATCAACACGAACCATCGTCCGAATATCACAGACCTTACGCTGTTTGAGTCTGGCCGAATCAAAATCATTCCGTTTGACCGGCATTTTGAAGAAAATGAACAGGATAAGGATCTAAAGTCCACTTTTGCTAAACCGGAAAATATGTCCGGCATTCTGAACTGGATGCTCGAAGGCTATAAGCTGTTCCGCAGTCAGGGACTTGCCATGCCGGATTCTGTCGTTCAGGCAACAACGGACTATCAGATATTCTCAGATAAGATGGGTCAGTTTTTTGATGAATGCATTGAAGAAAAGGAAGGGTGTGAGCTTCGGCGCGGTGCAGTTTACACACGCTACAAAGAGTGGTGTGGAGAGAATGGCTACCGGGCAGAGGCAGCCAAGAATCTAAACCAGGAGATTGAAAAGCGGTACAAGACTGCAAGAAAGCGTCCGAATGACGGTGCCTCCAGCAGTACGACTCCGATGGTCCTGGATGTGGCGTTTACGACAAGTGAAGAGTCGAAGGAGGACTTTGCTCCATTGACATCATGAGCTTGAAATTCAAGGTACGGACGGATTTGTTGCGGCTGTTGCTGGAAGAACACAGTGAAATCTATTGTTTTTGATTTTCATAAGTTCCCATCAAAATTCCAGCAACACACGGCTTCAGAGTCACGTTACCAGCAACAGCGGCAACGCGCCAGCAACAGAAAAACGTAGGAAAATCAAGGGTTTTCGGTGCTGTTGCGAGTGTTGCGAGTGAAAACCCTATTTTATTTATATTATTTTCTTTTATATACTATTTACTTTTTACTAGCAACAATAGCAACAAAAGAAAAAATATAAGTCTTAGCAACCTTGAAAAGTGCGTAGAATCAACGCTTTTTGAGGTTTGGACACCTCTTTTTGTGAGAGTCGCACCAGCAACACACCAGCAACAGATTCAGAGGACACATCGGAACTACACATTGGAACATCGTAGGCCGCTTTTGTGGGAGCCTATTTGTGGGCAAGGGCAAAGGCGGCCTGCTTTGCGATACAAGAAAGAGAGGACAGAACATGAGTAAGATTATTACCTGTGAACAGGTCAGCAATGGTCATCCCGATAAGATCTGTGACCAGATCGCAGATGCCATTGTGACCGACATCCTTCAGCATGACAGGAACGCCCGTGTGGCAATCGAGTGTTTGCTGAAAAAGAGCCAGCTCTTTATTGCCGGCGAAGTCACCACCGACTATCGGCCAAACTACAACCAGATCGTTCACGATGTGTTCAACCGCATCGGTGCCGAAAAGCTGGGGTGGAACCTGACCGAGCTTCTTCGCATTGGCATTCTGGTGGACAAGCAGTCACCGGATATTGCAATGGGTGTGGATAAGGGCGGTGCCGGTGACCAGGGTATCATGTACGGCTACGCCACCAACGAGACGGCAGAGCAGATGCCGATCCCGTACATGGTCGCCACCAAGTTCCTGCAGCTTCTCAAGGCACATCCGTCTAAGATGTTCCGTGCAGATGCCAAGGCACAGGTCAGCTACGACTACGACACCGGACGCATCACTACCTTCCTCTGCTCCGTGCAGCATAGCCCGGATGTGGAGGTCAGCGACTTCCGGCACATCATCGAATCCATGATGGTGCTTGCCGCCTGCGAGTACGGTCTGGACGGTGACTTCACGAAGCTGGTCAATCCGACCGGTCGTTTTGTGCTGGGTGGCAGCTATGCCGACTGCGGTGTGACTGGTCGCAAGCTGGCGTGTGATACCTACGGCGGCATCGGTCGCATGGGCGGCGGTGCGCTGAGTGGGAAAGACCCCACCAAGGTAGATCGCTCCGCAGCTTACATGGCACGGAAGATTGCAAAGGACATCGTGCAGGCGGGCTACGCTGACAAGTGTGAAGTCCAGCTGGCCTACGCCATTGGTGTGGTACAGCCGGTGGGTGTGTCGGTGGAGTGCTTCGGTACGGAGCACCAGTCCCTTGACTTCATCGAAGCCTACGTCCATGACAGCTACGACCTGACCCCGCAGGGTATCATCAAGCGGCTGGGACTGCTGGATGTAGATTACAACAAGGTCAGTGCTTACGGTCACTTCGGCAAGGCTGGTCTTCCGTGGGAGGACTGACCCATGCCGTACAGACCAAAGACACCGTGCCATCATCCCGGCTGCCCGGAGCTGGTGGAAGCCGGCCGGCTCTACTGTGAGAAGCACCTGCTTCTCCACCCGGAAGTAACCCGCCCGGCGGCGAAGCGTGGATACAACAGGCGGTGGCAGAAAGCCCGAAAGTCATATCTCGAAGCTCATCCGCTCTGTGTGCAGTGCGCCAAGCAGGGTAAGTACGTCCGGGCAACGGTGGTGGATCACATCATTCCGCACCGTGGTGACCAGAAACTTTTCTGGGACCAGAACAACTGGCAGGCTCTCTGCAAGAGCTGCCACGATAAGAAGACGCTGACCGAGGACATCAACCCGACCTACACCTACTGACACCCCCACCGGGGCCGGGGTCACTTCTCTACAGTGAAGTCACACGGAGACCGGTGGCCCCTTTTGCGTGAAAAACCGCAAAATTCATAGGCCGGGGGTCAGAGGATTAACGGCGCAAAATGAAACAGGAAAATGTACAGGCATCGGAGCTTCGGTTCCGGTGCCATTCTTTTTCCCCGAAATGAACCAAAGTGTGTGAAACCTCTCGTAAACAGGGAGCTTTCGCACATTTTAGCTTGTTCCGGGAGGAACAGGGGCGAGCGGGAATCGGCCGCCGCAACAACGATCCAACCTGGCGGTGCAGTGCCGATTTCCACTTCGCTGCTTTTCGTATGTATTTTGAAATTTTTCTAAGAAACCGCCGAAAAAACGGCGAAAAATGAGAGTGAGGTGAGGGCGGATGGAAGATTACACGGCTGAGATGATCAGGGACATGGCTTTTTCCTTCTGCCCTCAGTGCGGTACGGCAATCGTACCAAACCATAAAGGCAGACCACGGAAGTTCTGCTCACCGGAATGCCGGTCACGGTGGAACAACACCCATCCAAAGCCGGAGAACTGGAAGACCGTGCGGTCGAAGATCTGCCCGGTGTGCGGCAGGGAGTTTTCCTACCGGCACCAGTATGGTCTGGAACGGAAATATTGCAGCCGTGCCTGTGCAAACAAAGGACGCTGGAAGGAGGGCGATGCAAATGGAAGAACCGCTGAACATAGAACGTGATGTGGTAAAGAACGGTGTGCGGCTGGACTGTGTGTTTGAGGGCTATGAGTACCGCCCGGAGAGAGAAGAAGTCCGAAGTCGGCGGCTTGCCGGGTTTGAATGTGTGGAGATCGCAGAAAACACAGGGCTTTCTTTGGAACAGGTCACAGATTACTGCCGGGAACTGGGTCTGCCGGAAACGGGGAGCTGCCAGTTACAGCCATCGGATGGGTCGGGGGAACGGCGCTGTCCGGTTTGCGGACGCATTCTCGTACAGAGAGGGAACAGTGGTCGGAGACGGTTCTGTTCTCCAGCTTGCCGGGAGGAATATTACAGGCAGCATAAATCTTTTCGGATCGCGGTCTGTAAAAACTGTGGAAGGGAGTTCCATGCCGTAGATGAAGGAAAACGGCAGCGGAAGTTTTGCAGTCTGAATTGTTATTGGGATTATCGATACGGGATGAAGGGAGTGGATGAGGATGAGTAAGATTATCGGTGTGTTTCCGATGTTCAACACCGGGGGTATCTGTGTACATGCGATTGACGATGCGGAAGATAAGGT
>OLOC01002052.1_pt1 | contig 10104 bp, 4 predicted proteins | sample 1643111 | NCBI WGS metagenome assembly OLOC01 (sample SAMEA3136633, study PRJEB25190) | human gut metagenome
CGGCTTTGGAATGTGTTTCCGCCTTCTGCATGTCGGCCATGGCCCATGTGAAGAATGTCATCATGTCGGTGTGCAGGCGGCGCACGTCGTCGGGCGTTTTGCAGTTTTCCAGGTTCTGGATGTACAGGTCGGAGGCGTTGTAGGCGTCCTCCTCGTCCATACCGCCTTCGATGGCGAAACGTGTGGCGAGCGTGATGGTGGTGACGAACCGGTATTTCGCGTTTTTGAGCGGATCGTCCGACAGGTAGCCGTACAGTCCGGAGTCCCACAGACGTGTGCTTTCGGCGATGGCGTTGATGTCGCCGGAACGCATCATGTCGTATTGCTTCATTTCCTCGACGTACCGGTGGTGCCGAACACGATCCTCGCGGGAGAGGAAGTCCAAGTATCTCAGCTTCGCTTCGTCAACAACAGCCATGATTCTCCCCGCTATTTCCGATCGTCCAAATCGAATCCTCCCTCAAGGATAAAGCTCTTCAGCAGCTTCGTGGCGAGAAGATTCGCCGTGAATTGGGAGACCGGACTATCCGGCTTATCGAAAAACGCCTTTGCCAAAGACCTGTTAACCGACGCTTTCAACCGGTCGAATCGTCCGAATTCGTTCAGGGTTGTCTCTGTAAGGTCAAGCCGCATCATCTCGTTGAGCAACGCCCCATCCACGTCAAACGCCTTGGTGATTTGCTCCACTTGGCTGTTTTTTGGCGCTGTTCGCGTAATATGTGATGTAGTCGCGTAGCGTCTTGCCTTCCTCCAACTCGATTTCGCCACGTTCCACATCATGCATGAACAGTTCGGCATACCGTTGTTCCTCTTGGCTGAGCGAAGCGAACGACTTATGCAACTCCTCCTCGGCTGATGCCAACAGGGCCGGATCGCCTCCGCCAAGCGCCTTGAGCCATTTGGTGAAGTTGGCGTTCATGTAATCCGTATCAATCAATCCTGTATCTATCTCAGTGATATGGCCGTCAAGTTCATATGGTGCTTCCGGACCGCTGCCGGAACCTTCGCCGCTGCTGAACATTTCCTTATACCGCTGTACAAGAATCAGATATGTCCGTTCATCAAGCTTCGGCCGCACAACCTCCACGGATCCATCGTCATGGGTGACGGAGTATTCCTGCTGTTCCCAAGTGAAACCTTGCACTTTGGCGGATTCCAGGAAATCATTGAGTTCCACGAACAGTTTTGCGAACTTGCGGCATGCCTCCACCGATTCCGGCAGTCGCATGAAATCTTCCACGCCTCCGGCACTGAACACGGAGGCGATTTCTTCGAAACGCGCATCCATCAGGCGCACGTTTTCCGGCAGTTTCTGCACGAACAGATCGAGCGGCTTGTCTCCGGAATACAGTTTTACCGCCGCTTCGATATACCCCTTCATGGTGTGTGGCTTGCGGTAGTAGCGAATAGTTCCGAAAGGCTTATCGGGACCGAACAGTCGATTCGTGCGACTGAACGCCTGGATGATGTTCTCATAGTCGATGATTTTGTCGAGGTACAGCGTGTTGACCCACTTGGAGTCGAAACCTGTCAGCATCTGATCAACCACGATCAGCAGATCCAGCCGTTTCTCACGGTGCTGGTCGACCGTCAGGTATGGACGCTTGTGGGAAAGCCGCGCGGTGATGTCTTTCTTCATCTTCGGCCATGTGGGGATGATGAAATCCTTGTCGAACAGTTCGTTGTAATCGCCGATGATTTCCTTAAGCGCATCCTCCTTGAGGATTGCGCCGTCGGAATTGTCGACGTTGGGGTCGAACAGCGCGGTCACGTGCATCTGCGGAGCACGTTCCTTGAACAGATGGTAATAGCTGATCGCCTCGGGAATGGAACTCGTGGCCAGCATCGCATGGAATTTGTTGCCTCTGCTCAGCAAGGGGAATTGGTCGAGAATATCCTCCACGACCTTGTCTTCATGTGGCGTGCCTTGCGCATACTGCGCTGCGGTCAGATAGTCCTCAATGCCTTTGACATGTTCTCCGGCCTGCGTTTCCATGGGTCCCATCGGCATTTGCTTCGGATCCATGTAATGGTAGAACACCTCAGCTTTCGCCGGGTCTACCTGGGCTTCCTCAACCGTCGCGGCTTTCGCTTTCTCCAATGCGACCGCTTGACGAACGTCCTTATCTCGGTAGGTCAACACCATGTACGGGTCGAATCCGAGCACATTGCCATCGCGGATGCCGTCGGCGATGCTGTATCGGTGAAGGCAATCGCCGAACACCATTGATGTGGTCGCGCCCTTCTTACGGTTCTCCTCATGAATCGGAGTGCCCGTGAAACCGAAATACAACGCGTTCGGGAAGGAATGGCGAATATCCTGCAGCATCTCGCCGAACGTGGAACGATGGCATTCGTCGATAATGAATACGATGCGTTTGCTAGCGAGCTTCTTCACTTCCTCTTCGGTGATATGCCCCTCGCCCGCTTTGATGTTGCTCATTTTCTGGATGGAGGTGACGATGAGTGTGTCTTTGGGGTCGATGCTTGCCAGTTTCGATTTGAGCACATCCGTGTTTTCCGTGCCCTGCACATCATCGGCATCATCCGCGAACGACCGGTATTCCAGCAGCGACTGCGTGCCCAATTCGACACGGTCCATGAGGAAGACCACCTTGTCGGCATCTTTCGAGCCAGCGATGAGCTGCGCAGCCTTGAAGCTGGTCATGGTTTTGCCCGAGCCAGTGGTGTGCCACACATAACCGCCCGGACGGCCCGGCGTGCCGCTTGGCACCGGCTCATCCCATTTGCAGGTGCGTACACGGTCGGAAATGGCGTTCACCGCCTGGTATTGGTAGCTGCGTAGCACTTTGAGGCATCCGTCTGCGGAATCGGCGACCGTATAGAACCCGATGAGCTGGTGTGCCATGGGAATGGATAGCAGATCAGATGTGAAACGCTTCCATTCATCCTGCCCGACATGGTTGTTCGCCGCTATGGGCTCATTGTTGAAGTCAGCCCAGTGGAAGAAGTAGTTGCTGTTGAAATCGCCTTCACCGGGATTGGCGAAGTACACGGCATCATCCGGATTCATGGCCACGAAGACCTGCACGAGTCTGAACAGCCCGGTGAACACGCCTTCATGCGCGTATTTGGCGATTTGATTGGTGGCCTGGCTTATGGGAATGCCGCTTTTCTTCAGTTCAATATGGATGACCGGCATGCCGTTGATAAGCAGGCAAACGTCTCCCCTGCGATCGTTCAGCATCTTATTTTTAGCTGGATAAATAGGCTGTCTTGCGATTTGGTACCGGCTTTGCCCAGCGGCGATTTCCTGGCGATCGTAGATCTTCAGGCTAATTTCCTTGCCGAAATGCGCTGTGTCTGCGGGATTGTCACGTTTGATGGACACGGTTTTGCCGTTGATGAAGGAATTCAACGCCAATGGCGTGCGCAATGTTTCGATCTGTTCAAGGATCTGCGCCATCTCACCCTTGGTAAGGCGCTGCCCGTTCAGGCGATCGATGCCTTTGTTGTTGTCGAATAGGATGTTGGCCCAGTTGTCGATGAGATCCTGTTCGGTTGGATATTCCAACACACCATCGGTCCACCCATGGCGTTTCAGCACCGCGACCAGATCGTCTTCGAAATCCGATTCCTTATCGTAGAACATGTTTCATCTCCCCGAACGCACCGTCACTTTCTGAGCCCAATCTTACGAGCGCAACCCCTAACATCCAAGAAACAACACCACAATACTTACGCTGATGAAGGGTGATGAGGTTATCGAGCCGCGCGAAATAGCGGCCTATTTGCTGTTGTTCCGGCAAGGACGGTGTGAGTAAAACCATGTCTCTCATCTTGCTGAAGTCAACACTTTCGACAGTTGTACCTGTCTTACCAAACTCAAGCAACAGTTCCTTGTTGCGTGAAATAAAAAATTGCAGCAACCACTGTCCGTAATAGTTTTCTTGGGGCAAGATAACACGAATATCTTGATTTACAGTTGATGGTTTACGCAATTCAGCTACCGGAAGAGTATGACGAAGAATTCCGCTTCGCGTTACCATCACCAAAGATCCCGCAGGATAAAGAGTCAGCTCTTTTGCGCCCTTTTCCGTTATCTGGGTTGTGGTTCCATCAAGATAGTGGGACTTCACATCTTGGGACGTAACCCACAGCACGTTTCCACCTTCATAGTTGTCAGAGTCCGACATAGATGGGGTATGCCCACCACCAAATGTGGCAACTTCCCCCAGCTTACGCTGTTCCCAAGCGGGGGTGCGGTATTCTTGTGAAAGATGTGCAGTCGCTCGTGGAACCGTGCATTGGTTTGCCGGTACCGCAATGAGGAGGGATAGATGAACAAGCAGCAGCTCGCTTCGAAGATTTGGGAATCCGCCAATAAGATGCGTTCCAAGATTGAGGCGAACGAATACAAGGATTACATTCTTGGTTTCATCTTTTATAAGTTCCTTTCCGAAACCGAGCTGATGCGCTTGAAAGCCAGTGACTTCACTGAGGACGATCTTCCGCAGCTCACGGAGGATGATCCAGACATTGTGGAATTCGTGCAGGGCGAATGTGGTTATTTCATCGCCTATGACAACCTGTTCTCCACGTGGGTCAAGCAGGGCAACGATTTCGAGATTTCCAATGTGCGTGATGCGCTTTCGGCGTTCTCCCGCAATATCAATCCTGCGCATAGGAAAGTGTTCGATGGTATTTTCGACACGTTGCAGACCGGACTTTCCAAACTCGGCACCGACGCGAGAAGCCAGTCCAAGGCCGCGCGAGATTTGATTTACCTCATTAAAGACATTCCGATGGATGGTCGTCAGGATTATGACGTGCTTGGTTTCATCTACGAGTACCTCATCAGCAATTTCGCCGCCAATGCAGGCAAGAAGGCCGGCGAGTTCTACACGCCTTCCGAAGTCTCTCAGCTGATGAGCGAAATTGTCGCCTGGCATTTGCAGGGGCGCGAGCAGATCAAGATCTACGATCCGACATCCGGCTCCGGTTCCTTGCTGATTCATATCGGCCAGGCTGTGGCTCGACGTAACGGCAATCCGGATTCCATCATGTATTACGCGCAGGAGCTTAAGGAGAACACCTATAACCTCACGCGTATGAATCTGGTGATGCGTGGCATTCTTCCCGACAACATCGTTGCCCGCAACGGCGACACCCTGGAGGACGACTGGCCGTGGTTCGACACGTTGGAGAACAAGGAGGAGACCTACAATCCGTTGTTCGTGGATGCGGTGGTTTCCAATCCGCCCTACTCGCAGAATTGGGATCCCACTGATAAGGAGATCGATCCGCGCTTCAGTTATGGCATAGCCCCGAAATCCAAGGCGGATTATGCGTTCCTGCTCCACGACCTGTACCATCTGCGTGCCGATGGCATTATGACCATTGTTCTGCCGCATGGCGTGCTGTTCCGCGGCGGCGAGGAAGGTCAGATTCGTAAGAATCTGATTGAGAACCGTCATATTCAGGCGATCATTGGTCTACCGGCGAATATTTTCTTTGGTACGGGTATCCCCACCATCGTGATGGTGTTGCGCAAAAAACGTGACGATGACAAGGTGCTCATTGTTGATGCGTCGAAGCATTTCATCAAGGACGGCAAGAACAACAAGCTACAGGCTTCTGATATCAAACGCATTGTCGATGTGGTGTCGAACAATCGCACGGTACCCAAGTTCAGCCGTCTGGTGTCCATTGATGAGATTCGCGCCAACGATTACAACCTCAACATCCCCCGTTATGTCGATTCATCCGAGGATGCGGAGACGTGGGATGTGTACGCTTCGATGTTCGGTGGCGTTCCGAAGAGTGAGGTCGAGCAGCTTGAGGAATATTGGAACGCCTGGCCAAGCCTGAAGGCCGAGCTGTTCCGTGATAACGGTGCCTGCTACGCCTGCGATCACGATGATATCGCCACTGTGGTGCGCAACAATGCCGACGTACAGGCGTTCATCGCCTCGTATGGCCAGGCCATTTCCGGATTGCCTGTCGATTTGCGCTCCCGCTTGGTGGAGCATCCCGAACAGGTGGATGCGCTCGGTCAGGAAACGGCCATTGGCAAGGAACTGGATGCGATGATTGCCGATACCGCGCTGGTTGACCCGTATGACGCCTATCAGAAGCTTGATGACGCATGGGGCGGCATTTCCATTGATTTGGAAGTGTTGGGGTCCGAGGGCTTCGATGCGGTAAGAGCCGTGGATCCGAACATGGTCGTCAAGAAAAAAGGCGGCAAGGATGTGGAAGTGCAGGACGGCTGGATTGGCCGTGTTCTGCCGTTTGACTTGGTTCAGCGCGAGCTGCTGCACGATGATTTGACTGCGATTGAGGCGGATGAACGCCGTGTGCAGGACATCGATTCCGAGGTTGAAACTATTTTGGAGGGTTTCGATGAGGATGACAAGCAGAACAGCGATGCGATCAATCAGGACGGTGATGCCTTCGTTGCCGCCGAGCTGAAGAAGGCGGTCAAGGCGATCGGCAAGAATCCGGCTTCCGATTTCGAGCGTGGCTTGGTGCAGGCTCAGAAGCTATTCGATGAGACGAAGAAGCTGAAATCTGGTATCAAGACCAAGCGAAACGCGTTGGAGGAGAAGACCTGCAACACGATTAAGGCGTTGAGTGATGACGAAGCCAGAAGGTTGCTGGAAGCCAAGTGGATTACGCCATTGCAGAAGCAGCTGGAAGCGCTGCCGAATGCCGTGATCGACGAGTTCATCGGCAAGGTGAACGCGTTGAAGAACAAGTACGCCACCACATATGCCGATGTATGCGGCCAAATCGATGAAGCGGAGAAGGAATTGGCCGGAATGCTTGGCGATTTGACCGGCAATGCCCGCGATATGGCGGGCTTGGAAGAGCTCAAAGCACTGATCGGGGGTGAATGATATGGCCGAGCAGCATGGAAAAGCGTTGGTTCCGCAGATTCGTTTCGCTGGTTTCACTGACCCTTGGGAACAGCGTAAGCTGGGGGAAGTAGCACGTAGGGTTACCAGAAAGAATGAGAACAGAGATTCCGATCTTCCCCTTACCATTTCTGCTCAATACGGTTTGGTGGATCAGAGAACTTTTTTCAACAACCAAGTTGCAAGCAAAGACATGAGCGGATACTTCCTTCTGCGTAAGGGAGAATTTGCCTACAACAAAAGCACCTCGACTGACAGCCCGTGGGGAGCGATAAAAAGGCTGGAAAAGTATGACATGGGCTGCGTTTCGACACTGTATATCTGTTTTGAGTTGCTTTCTGGAGACCCTGATTTCTTAGTCACATACTACGAGACTGATAGATGGTATAAGGCTGTTCAATTAATTGCGGCTGAGGGAGCCAGAAACCATGGATTGCTCAACATTGCTCCAGATGATTTCTTTGAAACGCAGATTTGCATTCCCAAAAGAATTGATGAGCAGCGCCAAATCGGCGCGTTCTTCGACCGTCTGGACTCGCTCATCACCCTTCATCAGCGTAAGTATGACAAGCTCTGCGTGCTGAAAAAATCCATGCTCGACAAGATGTTCCCTAAGGGGGGTTCCCTGTATCCGGAGATTCGTTTCGCTGGTTTCACTGACCCTTGGGAACAGCGTAAGCTGGGTGAACTGTTCGAGGAGAGTGATGAACGAGCTTCCGATAGAGAGATTTTGTCTGTCAGTGTAGCCAACGGGATATACCCAGCATCTGAGTCCGATAGGGAGACGAACCCTGGCGCGAGTCTCGCGAACTACAAAATAGTGCATTTCGGAGATGTCGTTTACAACAGTATGCGAATGTGGCAGGGGGCTGTAGATGCAAGTCGGTACGACGGCATCGTAAGCCCCGCATATGTAGTAACAAGGCCCAATTCCGAGGTTTATGCACGATTCTTTGCGCGCCTTCTCAGGCAACCGATGTTGCTGAAACAGTATCAACAGGTTTCGCAGGGCAATTCCAAGGACACTCAAGTTTTGAAATTCGATGACTTTGCTTCAATCGGAATTTCTATGCCTGCCTCAGAAAACGAGCAGCGCCAAATCGGCGCGTTCTTCGACCGTCTGGACTCCCTCATCACCCTTCATCAGCGTAAGTATGATGGCTGCGCCAATCCCCTATTTTTAGAAAGGCGCATCTCATGCAGGAAACCATCACATCAGAATCGCTGTTCTGCGACTACTACGCCCAGTGGGTGAGAACGTACAAGGAAGGCGCCATCAGAGACGTGACCATGGGCAAATATCGACTTACGCAATCCTGGCTCGGCAAGCTCATCCCTGAACTCAGACTCACCGATATGGATCGAACCGCATACCAGCAGCTCATCAACGGATATGCACAGCATCATGAGCGCCAAACCACCATGGATTTTCACCATCAGATCAAAGGCGCCATTCTCGATGCCGTTGACGAAGGACTCATACCCCGTGATCCAACGCGTAAAGTCATCATCAAAGGCAAGCAGCCACGCATTAAGAAAATGAAGTATCTCAACCAATTCGAGCTGCATGCCATGCTCGCGGACCTTGATCTTGGGGCCGAGGCAAGCTGGGATTGGCTTATCCTCCTTATCGCGAAAACCGGACTCCGATTCTCTGAGGCGCTTGGGCTCACACCCGATGACTTTGATTTCGCACACCAGACGCTTTCCGTCAACAAAACTTGGGATTATAAAAACGGCGGCGGTTTCGTACCCACGAAAAACGAATCGTCCGTGCGTAAAGTGCAACTCGACTGGCAACTCATCATGCAAATGTCTGGATTACTCAAGGATCTTCCGCATGATAAACCTATTTTCGTGCACGGCAAGGTCTACAACTCAACAGCCAACGACGTGCTTGCAAAACATTGCAGAAACGTGGACGTGCCAGTTATTTCCGTCCATGGTCTGCGCCATACACACGCATCGCTGCTGCTGTTCGCCGGCGTATCGATCGCCAGCGTGTCACGCCGTCTAGGCCATGCCAGCATGACTACAACTCAGGAAACCTATCTGCACGTCATTCGCGAGCTGGAAAACAAGGATGTAGATATCGTCATGCGGGCACTATCGACACTTATCTAATGGGGGTTCCTACTCTTTTCAGATATTCGAAATAATCGAGCCACTCGAAGCGGCATATACCGTTTTTCACCATCTTCAGTAAAAGCGCCAAACACCGTTGCCAGACTCAATTCCGTAGGTGGTTTTGTGGTTCCGTAGGTGGTTGGTTCTGGTATTGGTGTCTGAGAATGGCTTAATTTAAGCCGTTTCTCAAACGCCTTTCCTCCGGCAACCACCTACGGAAGCGAAAAACCACCTACGGAACACCCGCTTGGGAACAAACCCGCCGCAAGTCACCAGGCCAAGACGAATCTCGGCACACGAGGAACCGGAAATTGTCGTTCCGGAGCGCAGCCGCACGGTCACACGCCACACTCCGGAACCAAAGGCTTTTAGAAATAGGTGCTACAGCCAAGCTTGACGGCGAGGACGATGCCGGTGAGCACGGCGGCGGCGCGCATGATGTTCTCGGGGATATGGCGTGTGACCGGAGGGGCGATGGAACTGCCGATGATGCAGCCCAGGCACATGGCGATGGCGAACGGCCAGTAGACGGAGCCACGGCAGATGAACATGATCGCGGCGGAGATGTTCGCGCCGAAGCCGACCACGGTCTTCAGCGCGTTGATCTGGTGGAACGGGCCGATCTTGCCGAGGTCGAGGATCGCCAGGGCGAGGGTACCGGCGGCGGCACCGAAATATCCCGAATAGATGCCGACGAAGCTCACGCCAACCCACAGCCACCACGGGTCGTTGCGCAGACTGCCATTGGCCGTCCTACTGGCGATCAGCGCCGCGCGCTCGCCTTGCTGCGATTGGGGCAACGCCTGCGCGACAGCGTCGCGTGCGGCCGCTTTCTTCCGCGGGTTCAGCGCGATGATAAGCGCGCTGAACAGGATGAGCGGCGGCACGGCGAATTCGAAGACCTTCGCGGGCAATTCCAACAGCAGCAAGCCGCCGATGATGCCTCCGACCAAGCCGATGCAAGCGTAGACAGCCACACGGCGTCCCTGGCCCTTGAGCTCCTTGCGGGCGGAGAGCAGGCCGCCGATGCCGGTGCCGCATACGCCCACCGTGTTCGTGGTGTTGGACAGCACGGGCGGAATGCCGAACGCCAGCA
>OLOC01002063.1_pt1 | contig 10015 bp, 8 predicted proteins | sample 1643111 | NCBI WGS metagenome assembly OLOC01 (sample SAMEA3136633, study PRJEB25190) | human gut metagenome
AAAAGTAAAACTGAATAAATGACAAATAATATGCACCTGCTGTATCGGGAATGTTTACCTGGTATAACAGGTGTATTTTGTTATACTTTTATTGAAAAAGAATTATCAATAAGATGTTAAATGAGAAAAAAAGTCAATTCGCAGGTTAGAAAATTCTAACTGAAATATAGACAGGAATATAGGTTTGTGGTATAAAATAATAGTTAGAAATACCTAACGGAAAGAAAGAGGAGGAAGAAGATGGCAAATCAGAAATTGTTAAAGAAAGTAGCTCCGGTAGTGCTCAGTGCAGCTATGGCAATGACAAGTATGCCGACAGTTGCAATGGCGGCTGATTTTTCAGACAGTGATGTAGTTTCAGATGCTGTAGAAGTAGAAGAAACACCGGATGCGGAGACTGAGGCAGAAGTAGAGGTAGATACAGAAGAAGTTGCTGATGATACTGCAGATGTAGATGTGGTAGAAGATGAGGATGCAGACACAGCAGAAACTGATTCTGAGGAAGATCTGTTCAGTTCCGAGTTAACAGAGGACGAGTTTTCTGATCAGGCAGGCGATGACCAGATAACAGGCGAAGCATACGTTCTCATGAACATTCCTTATGACGATTTCTATAAGGCAGAATTAAAGAATAACGATGTCAAAGTCGATGCATTTACCTCTGCCACATTGAACAAATCCAGAACAGCGGGTATGATGAATGGAAATTCAGCTTATCATACAGATGTAGAAGGAACAAATCTGGCAGGTGTCACCTTCCCTGTTAAAGTAAGTGATCTTGCACTTCTGAAGGATCAGAAAAAGGTGACAGACGATGATTTCGTAACGATCACAGTCACAAACAAAGGACAGACAGCAAGCAATACTTATACAGGAAAAGATTCTCTGATCGAGAATGCTTCCTACTCTTATTATGTACTGTCAGAAGTTCCGGGTTATTATAAAGAACTGACAGTAAATGAAGATGGAGGCTTTACCTTCAGTGATGTTAAGGGTGCACAGGAGAAAACAGTTGAAGCAACAGCAGAACTGAAAACACAGAGCAAATATGGAGATTATCAGCTGAAGATCAATAATGAAACCTTCTCTTCCCTGATCAGTACAAGCACGGATAAAATCTATGGTGCAACGGTTAATACAACAGATGGTACAGAGTACGGTATGCGTCATCTGGAAAATATCTGGAAAGGCTATGAACTGGCATGGTGCACAGGTTTTACTACAAGTGTTCATGGATGCTCGACATCATCTGAACATTATAAATCCATGATGGGAAAAACCATTGACAGTGTTACTTATTACACTGACAAGGGAATCATCACATTTGATGTTAATGATGAAAAGGTTCTGACAAAAACAGGCGTAAAAGCAACAGTTGCAAACATTCATACAACAGATACAGAAGCAGCAGTCACTCTGGATGGCACTCTTCCGGAAGGTTTTGCAGCAAAATATACTGTTGACGGAACAGAAGTTGCATATGCAGATGGCAAGATCACAACCGGAACACTGGCAGCAGGTTCCCATACTCTGGTTATCAGCGATGAAAATGGCGAATATGCACCGATCCAGGCTTCTTTCTATGCAAAAGAGGCAGCTGTACCGGCAGCTTACGATGCTGAAAACAGTAAACTTGTACCGGCAGAAGGCTCTACAGAAGAGCAGCTGACAGCTTACATCAAGACAATCACTGCTGTAACAGTAGGAGATAAGACTTATCAGGCCACCGGAAAAGGTTCAAAAGTGATCGTCAAAGAAGACGGAACACTGGATCTTACAGGTATTGAAGTAACAAACGGAACTAAATTTGTTGTAACTTCCAGCGGATATGATGATTTTGCGTTCGATTATGAAGTTGCAGAATATAAATATGTATATGCAGGACTTACCTGGGCTCAGTACTGGGCAGCAGAAGGTGTATATGCAGCAGGTGATGCAACTGCTTCAGCAGACAAAGATACAAGAGGTGAGGCAGACCTTGGAGCGTTTGATACTGTAACAAGAGCAACTACAAACCACGGTCTTCACAGAGGAAGCTTCCAGACAACTGCAATTATTAAAGGTGAGAAAGGTTCTTATGCCGTTTCTTACTGGGAAGGACAGACAACAGTTGTATTCACAGACGGAACAAAAGCTACATATAGCAGGGGAACTCTTACATTTGAAGATGGTACAACAGATGAAATGCTTGACTATGAAGTAAGCGGTCTGAAATATGTACCGGTTAAAGTAAAAACTTCGGATTATGAAGATTTCAAAAAGGCTTATACAGTAGTAGAAAATGATGGAACACTGGTTGGTGGATACGGAGAAGTTAATCTTCGGTCTTATAATCTGACAGCAGATGTTACGGCAAATACAAATGGTCTTAAGACAGCTACAAAGAATGAAGATGGTACATTCAGCTTCAGCGCAAGAGCAAATGGAACAGATTCAGGTGTTAAAGATGCAGCCCTCAAAAAAGCAGAAAATATTACCACAACTGTAAAAGAAGCAAGTGGCAACTATGGTGAGTTCCTGAGAGTTGACCTTACAGGAGATGGATACGGAGATCTTGGTGCTGCAATGCAGGCTGTTAAATGGACATACTATGGAAACGACAGCACTTGCACAAATGCACTTCAGACTTACGGAACAAAATTTGCAGCAGATAACTGGATGCACAAATCTATGGGTATTCAGCTTGGCCTTACAAAATCCCTGCGCTGCCAGCTTCCAGAAGGATACGACGGAACAGGATACTGGACACTGACCGTATATGCTCTTGGATACGAAGACTTTACTGTACAGTTCCAGGCAACAGATGCAAATATTGTAAAACCAGCAAAAGAAGAAGTGGATACAACTGCACTTGAGGCAGTGATTGCAGAAGCAAAAGCACTGAAAGAAAGCGACTATACTCCGGCAAGCTGGGTAAATGTTGCAAACGAACTTGAAGAGTGCGAAGAAATGCTTGCAAATATTGACAAACAGACACAGAATGGCGTTGATGAGCAGATTACACATCTGAGAGAAGCAATTGATTCACTTGTAAAAGCTGAGTTCAAACTTAACGCTGCTTCAGGAACACTTTATACTCAGGATAAAACATCTACAACCCTCAAGGTAACAACCAACCTGGCAGGAACTGTAACATGGAAATCCAGCAATACAAAAGTTGCAACTGTAGACTCCAAGGGTGTTGTAACAGCCAAAGCAGCAGGTACAGCAAACATCACTGCTACTCTGAATGGAAAAACAGCAACTTATAAAGTAACTGTCAAGAATGCAATGTCCATCAACAAAACAGCTGTCACAGTTTATGTTGGAGGAACACCTGCTTCCTATACACTGAAAGCAACATCTGCAATCGGTGGAACAGTAAAATATGCAACAAGCAACAAGAGCGTTGCAACTGTAAGCTCCAAAGGTGTTGTAACAGCAAAGAAAGCAGGTACAGCAGTAATCACAGCTACAGCCGGAAAAGCAAAGATCACCTGCAAAGTAACTGTTAAGAATCCGAGCATTGCAGCAAAAGCAGCAAAAACAACTATTTATACAAAAGGTCAGACTTCTACAACAATCGCAGTGACCAAGAGCGGTGTTTCCGGAACTGCGAAATTTACAAGCAGCAACAAGAACATTGCAACCGTAGATTCCAAAGGTGTTGTAAGAGCGAAAAAAGCCGGAACCGTTAAGATCACAGTTCAGGTAGGAAAGCTGAAAAAGGTAGTAACGGTATCTGTTAAAAATGCATCTCTGAAACTTTCAAGAACAGCAGCAACAATCAACAGAGGCAAAACAACTACCATCAAAGTAAGTGCAGTTCCAACTGGAAAAGTTACTTACACAAGCAGCAACAAAGGCGTTGCAACTGTAACTTCCAAGGGCGTTGTAAAAGGCGTTAAGAAAGGTACAGTAGTTATCACTGTGAAATGCAGCGGCATGACAGCAAAATTTAAAGTAACTGTAAAATAAAAAGTTATAAAGTCAGCACAAAAGACGGGGGCCGTTTTTTAACAGCCCCTGCTTTTGTACGTTTTGAGATAATACAGGAGACACTATGAAAAAACAGGACAAAAAGGATTTTCCGGACAGAAAAAATTATATCAAGCTTCTTCCGGCAGCGGCAGTGATCGCGGCAGTGGCGGTGACTGGTGTTCAGGGAAAGGCCGGAAGTACGCAGAAAGTACAGTCAGAGAGTGCCGATGTTAAGGATGCAGAAGAACTGACCGGGCTGATTACAACAGCATATTCCTATGAGGATTTTTCAGATGGAACTTCTTCTTCAGCAAAAACAGGCAAAACTGCTTCCAAAAAGGCAAAAGCCGGAATCAAAAAAGGAACGGCAAAAACACTTCCGGATGAATCTCAGAAAACTTCTGCGACAGGACAGGGAACTACATCTACTCCGACTGTATCCGTTCCGGAAGGCGGATATAAGGATGGTACTTATCAGGGAAGCGGCACAGGATTTGGAGGCACGGTCAGTGTTCAGGTAACGATTTCCGGAGGAAAGATTGCTTCTATAGAAATACTGAGTGCTGCTGGTGAAACAGGCTCTTATTTTGCATCAGCCAAAGGCGTGATCAGCAAGATGATCTCCGGTCAGACTCCAAATGTCGATGCAGTAAGCGGCGCAACCTATTCCTCAAATGGAATCATCCAGGCAGTTCAGAATGCACTGTCAAAGGCCGGAAAAGGAAAAGCTGCAAAGACAACGAAAAAGACGACCAAGAAGAATACCAATACTTCAAATAAAACAACAACGCCGGTTGAAATTACAAAACCGTCCGGAGAGGTAACTTATAAAGATGGAATGTATACTGCAGAAGCAGAAGGATTTGACGGTCCAGTAAAAGTCACTGTTACGATTAAAGACGGAAAGATAACCGCAATCACAAATATGAACACTGATACAAAAGAATATTTTAATAAAGCATGGAATAGCATTCAGCCAAAGATTCTCGAAAAACAGGCAGTGTATGGTGTGGACACCGTAAGCGGAGCAACGTTTTCTTCAAATGGTATTCTTAAGGCGGTACAGAAAGCCCTGGAACAGGCTGCGGTAAATGTGACACCGGCACCAGAAGTGACGGTAACTCCAACTCCGGCACCGACAACCGCTCCAGCACCGGTTATACCGGACACCCCGAAGGTTTTATATAATGACGGCACATATACGGGTATCGGAATTGGATATGGTGGAAAGATAAATATCTGTGTAATAATTAAAGATGGAATGATTACGGAAGTATCTCAGACCAATGAAGGAGAAACACCAAGATATTTCAGAAATGCATGGAATGTAATACAGCCGGCAATTCTTGCAAAACAGAGTACGGATGGTATTGACACTGTATCTGGAGCGACATATTCTTCCGAGGGAATTCTGTATGGAGCAAAATCGGCTTTAGAGCAGGCTTTAAAAACATCAGATACGACACCGACACCAACTGCAACTCCGAATCCGACAGAAACACCGGAACCAACAGAAACACCGGAACCAACAGCAACACCGGAACCAACAGCAGTACCCGAGCCAACAGCAGCACCCGGAGCCGGGTATAAAGATGGAAGTTATACGGGAACAGGAGAAGGATTCAATGGTCAGGTAACTGTTACGATTAATGTGTCAGGGGGAAATATTGTGTCAGCCGGATATGATGGAGAAGATGATGAACCGGAATTTTCAAATGCATGGAATGGCATTTATAATCAGATCATGGGAAAACAGTCTGCCGATGGAATAGATACAGTGACAGATGCTACATATTCTTCAAATGGACTGATTCAGGCATTTCAGAGTGCTATCAGCCAGGCAAAATAATAAATGTTCGATAGTGAAAAAGAAAACTTGAAAATATAAGGAGTCTGAAAGGAAAACTTTAGATGAAATACCAGAATTTTATTATGAGAATTTTGTGTCTTCTGTTGATTCTTGCCGCTGTAGTAGGATATAATTCTATGCAGAAAAAAGATACGCAGGCACAGGAATCACAAGAGATCGCTGCGCTCACAAAACGCGTGGAGAAACTGGAGAAACAGAATACGGAGATGCTCTCTGCACTGGAGGAGGCTGCGAGGAATCAGGAAGCAGCAATCGCACAGGCAAAGAGTGACGCAAAAGATAAAGATAATGCTGCAAAAGAGGATGCTGAGGAAACTGACACAGAAGAAGAGTCTGATGATTCGGAAAATGTATACAAAGATGGTACATACACCGGTTCCGCACAGGGATTTGGAGGTACGATCACTGTACAGGTGACACTTGCGAGTGATGAGATCACAGATATTCAGGTGACAAGTGCACCGGGTGAGGATTCCGCTTATCTTTCGCAGGGAGAGGGCGTGATCAGTTCCATCATTTCTGCGCAGAGTACGGATGTGGATACGGTATCAGGTGCAACATTCAGCTCTACAGGCATTATCAATGCAGTTGTAGATGCTCTTGGAAAGGCGGAAAACGGATGAAAAAGAGGCAGAGAAAGGTTCGGTTGATCCGGGCTGCCATACAGCTTGTATTTTTTATCTTTTATCCGGCACTTTTTTCAACGGCATTTGCAGGAGTAAAATCTGTTTTTCAGGCAATCGCGGCGCATCAGCAGATCACATGGAACTCGTTTCTTGATATAACAGGACTTCTGCTGCTGGTAACGATTCTGTTTGGCAGACATTTTTGTGGATATGCATGTGCATTCGGTTCACTGGGAGATGCCATGTATGAGCTGACTGTTTTTATCAGACAGAAAGTATTTCATAAAAAGGGAAGACATGGATATCCGGAAAAAGCAGTCAGAATTCTTCAGAAGGTGAAATATGTGCTTCTGGCATTTCTTCTGCTTTCCATCCTGACCGGATGGTATGCATCCCTTCAGGGGATGAGCCCGTGGGATGTCTTTTCCATGCTGACAGCAAGAAAACTTCCAAATGCTTCTTATAAGATTGGAATTATCCTGCTGGTGCTGATCCTGATCGGAATGTGTACACAGGAAAGATTTTTCTGTCAGTTCCTTTGTCCAATGGGAGCAGTTTTTGCAATGATGCCGATTCTTCCGTCTGCACTGTTTAACAGAAACAGGGATAAATGCCCTTCGAAATGCGGACTGTGCAGGAAGAGATGCCCTGCACATCTGGAGATTGACGGAGATACACCGCTTTCAGGGGAATGTATCTGCTGTCATGCCTGCCAGGTGACCTGCCCACGTAAAAATATTCAGATTGGCCCGGTAAAAGAGCGGGAAATGGTGAAAGAATGAAGATAAAAAAGAAGTCAGCTGTCATGCTGTGCGGAGTTTTCTGCTCGGCATTGACAGCAGTTCCGGTACTGGCGGATACAGAGGTACAGAAATATACAAATACGGATTTTGCAATGGATACAGTTGTGTCTGAAACATTGTATACAACAGGAGATGACCTGAATACTGCAATTGGTCAGAAGATACGGGATATTGAGACAGAGTATCTTTCCTGGACGGATGAGGATTCTCAGATTGCGAAACTGAATGCAGCATCGGGAGAATCAACGGAAGTTTCAGATGAGCTTGCCGGCTATTTGGAAAAAATATTTCAGCTTGCGAAGGATTCGAATGGAGCTTTTGATCCAACGATTGGAAAGATCATTCGTCTCTGGGATATTACAGGAGAAAATCCTCATGTCCCGGAGCAGTCAGAGCTGGATGAACTTCTGAAAGATGTGGGATACCAGAAAGTATCTCTGGATGGCGATAAGGTAACGCTGGAAAAAGGAGCTACTCTGGATCTGGGAGCAACCGGAAAAGGGATTGGCTGTGATGTAGTTTCTGATTTTCTGAAGACACAGGAAGATGTGTCAGGAATGATCCTGAACCTTGGCGGCAGCAGTGTTATGGCTTACGGTGAGAAACCGGATGGTTCTGACTGGAAAGTTGCCGTGACTGATCCGCGTGATGTCGAAGGCGATTACCTTGGTGCGATCACACTGGAGGGTGGAGAATTCCTTTCGACTTCCGGTGACTATGAAAAATACTTTATGGAAGATGGTAAGAGATATCATCATATCCTTGATCCGAAGACAGGATATCCGGTGTGGAATGGTCTGGACTCTGTGACGGTTGTCTGTGACAGCGGACTTCTGGCAGATGGACTTTCTACAGCATGTTTTGTACTTGGAATGGATGATGCATTAGAATTGCTTGAGAAATATAATGCGGAGGCAGTCTTTGTAGATGAGGATAAGAACGTGTATCTGACGTCCGGGATGAAAGACCGTTTTGAATTGATGAAGAATACCTATACAGTGAAAGAGGCAGAATAAAAAAACAACGAAATTGTCTTCGGACGATTTCGTTGTTTTTACGTTACAGTAAATGACTTATATCAGATGTGAGATGACTCTCATCCCTGCAGGTGGTGAGCAACAAAATTATATCAGTGGCAGGCATTTTTGAAAAATTAAAAGTGGATACGTTTCAAAACTTCATTAGTCAGTGTTCCAATCAGTAATCCGGTAATGACACCGGAGATCAGCAGTGCCGGTGCATAGTAGATCAGACCGGACGTCATGGTGATCAGACAGGCAATCAAAAGCTGACCAATATTATGGGAGACACCGCCGGCAACACTGATACCGAGGATGCTGAAGTCGGATTTTTTTTTCATAACTGTCATGACGGTGAGGCTTAAAGCTGCACCGGCCAGACTGTACAGAATACTGAAAAGATTTCCGAACATGAATCCGATGATAAAGATACGGATGACAGAAACAAGGGCGGCTTCTTTCCAGGTATATTTTTCAAGGATAAACAGGACTGCAAGATTGGCCAGCCCGAGTTTCATTCCCGGAATTCCGGCAAAAAAGGGAATCAGTGATTCCACATAGCCAAAGATGATTGCTACTGCGGCAAAAAGCCCGAGATTGGCAAGTTTTTTCTGATTCATGGCAGGTTCCTTTCAGGGAGAATTCTCCCGGAATGATGATAAAGTTTCAGACAGCAGTATCGAATTCAGGGGAATCTTCATTGAGGGATTCTCCTTTTTCGCCTTCAATCACAACTTTATTCGGCAGACAGACAATCGTTCCACCGGTACTGTCAACTGCTTTCTGTTTCATACAGAGGTGATCCGGGCAGTCGGCTTCGGTCATTTTGACCTCGCCGTTTTTTATTTCGCATACATTGGTGCCGTTTATTTTGATCACCTGATCTTTCCCAAGGGAATAGGTGCCGTATTCCTCGCCGTTTACGGTAATTCGAATACTTCCGTAATTCCCGCGGCGGGTGAGATACATGCCACCCCAGAGGAGCAGGGCAAACACCACGATGCCAATAATAAAAGTCAGTTCTTTTTTCTTCAATTTCAATACCTCAGTCAAAAAAGTATGTTCATAAGATGCGTAGAAGGTTGAGTTTATGGTTTCTTTTGAACTTACAGATACGCAGATTATCATAGCATATCGAAGATTGATTGACAAGCATAAGTTAGAAATAACAAACAAATACACGGGGATTCGTCATGGACATACTTTATTTAAGAAATATTCATTGTTTTATACGGTGGAAAGTGGTAAAATAGTAAGGATTTCTTAAATAGGACAAATACGATAATTTCGTATATAAGCGATCAATAAATACAGAAACAGGAGCAGGCTATGAATTTATTCCAAAAAGTATTCGGGACAAGAAGTGAGCATGAAGTAAAACGCATCATGCCGCTTGTGGAGAAAACAGAATCACTCCGCCCGGAAATGCAGAAATTAACAGATGAACAGTTAAGAGACAAGACCAGAGAATTCAAGAAGCGTCTGAGTGAAGGTGAGACACTGGATGACCTTCTTCCGGAGGCTTTTGCGGTTGTACGTGAAGGTGCCAAACGAGTTCTTGGTATGGAACATTACCGTGTACAGATCATCGGTGGTATCATTCTTCATCAGGGCCGTATCGCAGAGATGAAGACCGGTGAAGGTAAAACCCTTGTTTCTACACTTCCGGCATATCTGAATGCACTGGAGGGTAAAGGCGTTCATATCGTAACAGTCAACGACTACCTGGCAAAACGA
>OLOC01002065.1_pt1 | contig 10006 bp, 12 predicted proteins | sample 1643111 | NCBI WGS metagenome assembly OLOC01 (sample SAMEA3136633, study PRJEB25190) | human gut metagenome
TTATCACGGATCAGCATTGCATGTTTTGCAGTATACATACAGCAGATTTTAGAGCAGTAGCTCTTTCCTCTTTCATCAGAACATCTTGATCCGACACACTGTACAAATACCATTTTCTTTGGTGCTTTATGGTCTGACATACGCTCCAGATGTCCCTTTGTCGGACCTGCTGCATTCATGATACGCTCCAGTTCCAGAGATGTAATAACATCCGGGCTCTGATTGTATGCATATTCATCATATTTATCCAGTTTGATCATATCAAAACCGGTTGCTACAACAATTGCACCATATTTCTGTGTGATGATCTCGTCTTTCTGATCGTAATCAATCGCACCTGCCTGACATACCTTTGAGCAGACACCACATTTTCCGGTCTTGAATTTGATACAATGTTCTCTGTCAATAACCGGTACATTCGGGATTGCCTGTGCAAACGGTGTGTAGATTGCACTTCTGTTGCTCAGTCCACGGTTAAATTCACTTGGAGTCTTTTTGGAAGGACATTTTTCCTGGCAGACACCACAGCCTGTACATTTATCCATATCTACGCTTCTTGCTTTTTTACGGATATCAACCGTAAAATCACCTACGAATCCGCTTACTTTTTCTACTTCACTATATGTATACAGCGTGATCTTTTCATGTGCGGAAGCTTCCACCATTTTCGGTGTCAGGATACATGCAGAACAGTCCAGCGTCGGGAATGTCTTATCAATCTGGGACATTCTTCCTCCGATACTCGGCTCTTTCTCAACGATATCTACTTCATATCCGGCATCTGCGATATCAATCGCTGTCTGAATACCTGCGATACCGCCACCGATAACCAGTGCACGTTTTGTTACACGGCTCTCACCCGGCTGAAGCGGTGCATTTAAGTTTACTTTTGCAACGGCTGCTCTCATAAGGATAACCGCTTTTTTTGTAGCTTCTTCCATATCCTTATGGATCCAGGAACAATGCTCACGGATGTTTGCAATTTCTACCATGTATGGGTTCAGTCCGGCTCTCTCAGCTGCTTTCCGGAATGTTGCCTCATGCATACGTGGGGAACAGGAACAGATTACCAGTCCTGTCAGCTGTTTTTCTTCGATCGCTTTTGCAATCAGGGCCTGTCCGGCTTCGGAACACATATACTGATAGTCTTCTGCATGAACAACACCCGGCTCCATAAGAGCCATCTCTGCTACTCTTTTCACGTCTACCGTTGCTGCGATATTACTTCCGCAATGACAGACAAATACTCCTATTCTCTGCACCAGGGTTACCTCCTATATCTTCTGAATGCACTGACTAACAACTGCTGCGGCAGTTCCGGATCCAGTAACTCCGGAATCTCATCCGGTGTCAGATAATTCTGACCTTTCTGGCGGACTACCAGCTGTCTTGCTGCGTCGATCAGTTTACCCGGTTTTACATCTCTCGGACAACGCTCTACACAGGCAAAGCAGGAGAGACATTTCCACAGTGATTTAGAATTGACCAGTTCTTCGATGTTCTCATTGGCTACATAAGATACGAACTGATGTGGTTTGATATCCATCTCGTTAAAAGACGGGCAGGAAGCAGAACATTTACCGCATTTCATGCATTTCAGGGGATTCACACCACTGATCTCTTTGATCAGTTCTGCCTGTTTTTTCTCGGTACTCATTATTCAGCCACCTCCTTGTCGGATGTCAGTGTCTGCAGAGCTTCCTCTTTTACTCCGAGAGCTTCTGCCAGAAGTTCTGTGAAGTAGTGAACCGGCAGTTTGCCGTTTCCGCTCTTGTTCAGGTTGTACAGACACAGTGGACAGGCGGTGATCAGCATTTCTGCACCAAATCCTGCTGCGCTGTCCATGATATTGTTGCACATGTTTTTGGACATGTCTTTTTCTTTCAGAGAAATGTATCCTCCGCAGCATTCGTTCCGGTATGGATACACAACCGGTTCAGCACCGATGGCACGGATGAAATCTTCAATAATGGTTGGATTCTCCGGATTATCAAATGCCATGATCTTGCCCGGACGAAGAAGCAAGCAGCCATAGTAAGCGCCGATTTTCTTTCCGGTTAACGGATTCACTACTTTTTTCTTTAATTCATCAAACCCGATACGGTCACGGAGCACTTCCAGAAAATGGAGCACTTCAGTCTCGCCTTCATATGGCTCTGCCAGTTTCATGTAGTTGTTTGCTCTGGTACGGATATCTTCTACATTCTTCATATCATCATTGACACGTTTGATCACATGATGACAAGCAGAACAAAGAGTTACCAGATCCTGACCTTTTTCTTTGGCCTCATTCAGAGCACGGACGGAAGAAAGTTTTGTGGCAATCTCATCAGAACCAAGTGGATATACACCACCGCAGCACTGCCAGTTGTCGATTTCTTCCAGTTCAAATCCCAGTGCCCTTGCAGATACTCTGGCATATGCATCCAGATCTCTTGCTTTTGTTCTCAGGGTACAACCCGGAAAATAACTGTACTTCATAGTTCCTGTATCCTTTCTTTATGTAAGTTTCCTGCCTGTCGGTCACCGGTTGCAGCCAACAGACATTCGTTACTGTCTGCTTAATCCAGATCGATCTGTGCGATGACTGCTTTCAGCGCATCGGCACTCTTATGTAACTGTTCGATCTCTTTTTTGTTCATACGCATCGGCACTTTACCCTGAATACCGTTTGGTCCAACCAGTGTCAGTGTGCTTAAGCATACATCGTCAATTCCGTATTCTCCATGCATCATGGAAGATACAGTTGTGATGGAATCAGAAGAAGCTGACAGGATAGAGCAGAGTTTGCATACGGAAGCAGATACTGCGTAGAAAGTAGCTCCTTTTCTTTTGATGATCTGTCCGCCGGATTTCTGTACGTATTCGAGCATCGCATCTTTGTCCACTTCTTTTACTTCTTTTCCCATGCTCTTTGCAATATCGTAATATTCATCCAGGCTTACACCGGATACATATGCGCCGGTCCACGGAATAAAGGATGTGTCTCCATGCTCACCAAATACATAGGCATGAATGTTGTTCTGTGCTACATTGAGATGTTCGGAAAGTCCGCAACGAAGACGAGCAGAATCCAGAATAGTTCCGGATCCGATGATCTGATTTTCCGGAAGTCCGGAAATCTTGGTAAATACATAGGTCATGATATCTACAGGATTACTTACAATGATATATAAAGCATGCGGAGCCACTTTTACAATCTCCGGTGTGATAGATTTCAGGATATTTACATTGGTCTGTGTCAGTTCGATTCTTGTCTGACCAGGTTTACGTGCGATACCGGAGGTGATAATTACGATGTCAGAGTCTTTCGCATCTTCGTATTCACCGGCAATGATGGAGATCGGGTCTCTGAAGCAGGTTCCCTGTGCGATATCCATGACTTCGCCTTCTACTTTTTCTTTGTTAATGTCGATCAGGACGATCTCTGATGCAACATTCTGATTAGATAAGGTATACGCAATTGTGGAACCAACACTTCCGGCTCCTATAACTGTAATTTTGCTGCTCATAGTGTCTCCTTCTTCCTTTCTATTTGTCTATTTTTTAACAATTGTGGCAAAAAAATATGAAATCTTCGCTTTCTATCAATTAGCTTTTTTGGATTTTCTCATAAAAATATAAGAGTTCACACTTCTCCCTCCGCTAAGATAAGTATCAGCTCGATTCCATTTGGGTATATTATAACGCATTGATAAGATTTTAACAAGTGTTTTTGCAAAATTTTATCAATTTCTTTGTGGGGATTGATTGGAAGTGTCTATGGATGGGGTGGGTGGCTGTGGCTGTCGGCTGGTATGGAGACGCAGGGGGAAGGCACAGGTCAGGGAGCTTGGACGTGGGCAGGGCAACTTTAAGCTAGCCGCTAACTTCGGCTATAATTCACGAGGGTCAGCTGACCCTCGCGAAAGCCTGCGTAAGCGTCGGATCTTAAAGCTTGCCCTAACCGCCCACAAAGTGTTGCTCGCAGACAGTGCGATCGGCTTTCTGGCTGTTTACTGGCTGTAATTGTGGTGGGCGGAAAGTAAACTGTCCCCCCTGTCAAGGACATTTTGAATTAGTGTAGTGCCTATTTTTTAGATACCTACACAAAGATAATATACCTGATTTGGGACATTCCATCGTTGGGGTATCCGTAGAAGTGGACACATGACAGTGTTGACAATTGGAGAAGAGAAGTGGTGTAGTAACTGGGAGATGTTGGTAATGAAACATGAAAATTAATGTTTGGAAGGTATAATTAGAATATGTTAATGGATTATGAAGGTGAAAAGACTGGAAACAAAGAGCCGACAGGTGTATCTGCGTGATGCGAGATACAATACCTGTCGGCTTTAATATTTTGAGGATGGTAGCATAGTGTTTTGGGTGCTACTCATCCCAGCCTTCGTAGAATCGAATGTTTACGGAGATGATGCGGACGATGTCTTCCGGGGTCAGGTCGAGGTCGGAGGGGTCGGAGATGCTGGGAAGGTTTGGTTCTTCTTCGTCCAGTTCTACGGTGATCCAGTTGTAGGCGGCTTCGTTGGCATTCTCGATGGCTTCGTCCAGAGTATCTCCGGTGGAGGTGCAGCATTCGAGATCCGGAAAGTAGCCGTTGTATGTTCCGTCTTCATTTTTGCGGAAGACAGCAGGGTACATAAATTTCATGGGTAAGACTCCTTTGTTTTTGATTCTGTGATTTAGTATAATAGTGTCTGAAACAGCGTTTAATAGTTTGCTCCAAACTTTTTTTAGTATACAACATCTTTTAATGATTGGCAAATAAATGCGGAAAATATAAATAAGAAAATCAAGTCCTTTTCAGAAAACAACAGTTGAGATGAAGGAAAATCAGAGATATAATAAAAGAACAGAATCTGTCAGAAAAGAGTACAAAAAGCAGGAGGGTTTTAACATGAGGAAAAATTTAGGAGCAAAAGCATATACATATCCACAGCCGGTATTTATCCTGGCAGCTTACGGAGAGGACGGAACACCGAATGCAATGAATGCAGCTTGGGGCGGGATCAGTGATGAAAAAGAACTGACCATGTGTATCAGTGCCGGCCATAAGACAACGGAAGATATTCTGGCGAAAAAAGCATTTACCGTAAGTATGGCAGATGCTGCTCATGTGGAAGCATGTGATTATGTGGGAATCGTTTCCGGAACCAAAGAGCCGGACAAATTCGCAAAAGCAGGATTTCACGCAGTAAAATCAGAGTTCATAGATGCACCACTGATCGAAGAACTCCCGATTGCCGTAGAATGCAGACTGAAAAGCTACGACCCGGAAAGTTGCCGGATGGTGGGAGAAATCGTAAACATCAGTGTGGATGAGCGTGTACTGGACGAGAACGGTAAAGTGGATGTGGCAAAAGCTCAGCCAATTACGTTTGATCCGTTTAACAATACCTATGTGGTACTGGGAAAAACCGTTGGAAGAGCATTTCATGATGGAATGAATCTGAAAAAATAATGTAACTGTTCAGTAACTTCACAGTTAAGATTCGATGAAGAGTTATTGAATAAAAACATCTGAACAAATGGAGGAGATACACCATGACAGTACGGATTCTGAATCATGGATTGAGTAGTTTTGGGAGCTATTGCGGACTGAACTATACCTATCGGATGCGGAATGAGTCCTTCTTTTATGGAAAAAATGTTTGATCCTTTTGAACGGGAGAAGAATTCTACGCTCAGCGGTGTCCAGGGAACCGGACTTGGCCTTCCGATCGTTAAGCGGTTTGTAGAACTGATGGAAGGAACAATCGAAGCAATCTCCACTGAGGGTGTCGGAACAGAATTTATTATAAAAACAGACTTTCTGCTGGTGAGCAGGGCACTTTTGGAAACAACGAACAGACCATCAACAGTATCCGTGAAACAGCAGATCATGCATGCTAAATCAGAACACCAGGAAAACGTATCGGCGGATGTATCGGATTTATACCGAAGAAAAACGACTGCCGGTAAAACCGGGGAAAATGGAACGAGAGTTATCTTCATGACAGAAATAAGAAGATGATTCTGGAAAGTATAAAGGAAATAAAATTTTAAGTGAAAGACTCGATGCTGAGAATAAAAGCAGGCATCGAGTTTTCACATACAAAGGCTGAAGTTACCATATGAAAGAAGACAAAACCGAACAGCACTGGGACAAGCTGCTTCATATCCGCACCAGTGGAAGAGATGATTCTCACTCGGATCAGTACCGATATCCCTATGAGACAACACCATATACTGTATTGCAACGCCTTGCGGATTCCGGGTATATCAGAAAGCACAATCTGTTGTTGGATTATGGCTGCGGAAAAGGGCGGGTGGATTTCTTTTTGTCCTGGCAGACCAGATGTCAGTCTGTCGGGATTGAATATGATGAGCGGATCTATGAAAATGCACAGAAAAATAAAGAGACAGCAGTTTCTTCCGGACGGGTATCTTTTGAAAAAGTGGATGCGACAGAATTCGTTGTCCCGGATCAGGCGGACAGAATGTATTTTTTTAATCCGTTTTCTGTAGAAATTTTGCAGCATGTGATAGCGAGAATACTGGAGTCCTATTACCGGAATATGAGACCGATTCAACTGTTCTTTTATTATCCTTCGGATGACTACATAGCGTGTCTGATGAATGCGGAAGGGTTACAGTTTGCAGATGAAATTGATTGCAAAGATCTTTTTCCAGGAGAGAATCAGCGGGAAAGAATCGTAATATTCGAACTAGGAGAAATCTCGGGTTGAAATATTGAAAGTTAAAGAACGTGAAGGAGGAGAACATTATGGGAGATCATGAAAGAGGAAAGCTGGATGACAGTGGATTCCACTACGACGGCTGTGCAGGCGGTCCCTGTGGTTGCGATGGAGGAAGCGGAGGTTCACCGAGAAGAGGTGGCGGTGGAGATGGTCTGTGAATAATTGTGGGTCTGATCGTGGTTTTTGGAGGGGTAATCGGACTGGCAGAACTGACAGGAATACCGCTGGAAAACTGGTCGACAGGGATAATACTTTTAGTGATGTTTCTTCTGTTTCTGTTGTTTGGAGTGATTATTCTTTTGTTTTATTAAGAATAGAAAGAATATTCAGCATAAAAACATCACAAAAAAGAAAAAAAGATTGACAATCAAGTATACTTGAATGTTATCATAAAAGTAAACAAAAAAGAAAGAAGGGTTTTTACAATGAGTGTTGATGTAACAAAAATGCCGAAACTCGGTTTCGGGCTGATGAGACTGCCGGAGAAGGACGGGGAACTGGATCTGGAGCAGCTTTGTAAGATGGTGGATGCGTATATGACATCCGGAATGAACTATTTTGATACCGCATATATGTACTGCGGAGGAAAATCCGAGAGCATTATCAAAAAAGCGCTTGTAGAGCGTTATCCGCGTGACAGCTTTACACTGACAACGAAACTGCCACAATGGATGATGGATGAAGGAATCGACGGAAGAGACCGGATCTTTAATGAGCAGCTGGTACGTACCGGTGCGGGATATTTTGATTATTATCTGTTACATAGCGTAGAAGACGGAGCAAACTACGAAGGTTACGTCAAATACGACTGCTTCAACTGGGCGATGAAGAAAAAAGAAGAAGGACTGATCCGTCATTTCGGTTTCTCTTTCCATGGAACACCGGAACTGCTGGATAAAATTCTCTCCGAGCATCCGGAGGTAGAGATCGTACAGATCCAGATGAATTATGCAGACTGGGAGAATCCGCTAGTACAGTCCGGTCGACTGTATGAGGTTCTTCGCAAATACAACATGCCTTTCCTGGTTATGGAGCCTGTCAAAGGCGGTTCTCTTGCCAGTGCGTCTCCGGAAGTAGAGGCAGAGATGAAAAAGATCAAACCGGACGATTCCGTAGCATCCTGGGCACTGCGCTTTGCGGCATCTCTTCCGGGCGTTGCCACAGTATTGTCCGGCATGTCCAACGAAGAGCAGATGAATGACAACCTGAAGACATTTACCAACTTTGAACCACTGTCGGAAGAAGAGCGGAAAGTAATCGAAAAAGCACAGGATGAACTGAAGAAAAATCCAACCGTTCCGTGTACTTCCTGCCGGTACTGCTGCGATGGATGTCCACAGCAGATTTCCATCCCGGATGTCTTCCGTGCGTTAAATACCATCCGTCTGTATGGAGAAAAAGATCGTGCACAGTCTTATTATGAAAAACTGATACAGACTTCCGGAAAAGCAGGTGACTGTATCCAGTGTGGCCAGTGTGAGAGCGTCTGTCCGCAGCACTTGTCCATCATTTCATTACTGGAAGAAGCATCGGAAAAACTTGACAAATAATAAAAAACGGTTCATCCATGCCCGAAAAGCGTGATAGATGCGTTAAATATGTTTTTTGTATTGCTTTTTGTTGGGGAAAATGTTAATATATTAGCAAATGAACACGAAACAAAGAATACCTGCAGAGGTGGGAAGACGCACTGCAGGTATTCTTCTGCAACAGAAAGGAACAACATATGAAGACAACACTGATTATCATGGCAGCAGGGATTGGTTCACGGTTCGGAACAGGAATCAAACAGCTGGCAAAGATGTCGGACAACGGAGAGATCATCATGGATTACTCGATCTATGATGCAAAAGAAGCAGGATTTGACAAAGTGGTTTTTGTAATCCGTAAAGATATTGAAGAAGAGTTCAAAGCGGTGATCGGAAACCGTATTGGTTCTCAGATCGAAGTGGAATATGTATATCAGGAACTCACTGATCTGCCGGAAGGCTTTACTGTTCCGGAAGGACGTAAAAAACCATGGGGAACAGGTCAGGCAGTACTGGCGTGCAAGGACGTAGTAGAAGAGCCGTTTGTGATCATCAACGCAGACGATTACTACGGAAAAGAGGCTTTCGTAAAACTGCATGATTTTCTGGTAAATGGGAAGCAGGAAGGCGAAGTCCTGAATATGGCAATGGCAGGATTTGTCCTGAAAAATACTGTCAGCGAGAACGGAGCAGTTACCCGTGGGATCTGTACCGTGGATGACGATGATATGCTGACTGATGTTCTGGAAACATCCGGTATCGCAATCGAAGCAGACGGAACGGTAGTCTGTGACAGAGAAGAAGTAAAGTCCTGGATCACACCGGATGTTCACGTATCCATGAATATGTGGGCTGCTTATCCGGAATTTCTGGACAAGCTGGAGAGCGGATTTGCAGAATTCCTGAAAGACGAATCCGGAGATCCGTTAAAGAAAGAATATCTGATCCCGATCATCGTGGATGGTCTGTTAAAACAGAACAAAGCGACAGTGAAGGTGCTGGAGACACAGGACAAATGGATCGGAATTACTTATAAAGAAGATACAGAGTTGGCACAGGCAGGCTTCCGTGAAATGATTCGTTCCGGTAAATATCCGGCAAAGCTGTGGGATTGATTTTGAGAAAATAAAAGAGAAAATGACAAAGCATCAGGGTGAAAATCGGAGATATGGGAAGTCCCAGAATCTGATTTTAACCTGGTGCTTTTTCAGTTACGTGGATAACGGGTCAAAGTTCGTTCGGTTTCTGAGCTCTTTCATAATTTTACAAAAGTTCAGGAATCCGCATGGCTGTAAAAGTGAGACAAAAAGGGCGGAAAAAGAAAAGGGGATGACATTTTGGCAGAGTTTGTATATAATAGAGGAAGCGTCAGCGAGATGAAAACGGAAAAAACGAAGGAAACAGGAGAACAGAAAATGAAAGCATATGATTATGTTGTAGTAGGATCCGGTCTGTACGGCGCCGTATTTGCCCGGGAAGCGGTGAAAAAAGGGAAAAAGGTGCTGGTGATCGACAAACGCCCAAACATCGCGGGAAATGTATATACGGAGCAGATGGAAGGGATTCATGTACATAAATACGGTGCCCATATTTTCCATACCAACAATAAAAAAGTGTGGGACTATGTGACATCTTTTGCGGAATTTAACCGCTTTACGAACTCCCCGGTGGCAAATTACAAGGGTGAGCTGTACAGCCTTCCGTTTAATATGTATACCTTCAATAAGATGTGGGGGG
>OLOC01002077.1_pt1 | contig 9957 bp, 7 predicted proteins | sample 1643111 | NCBI WGS metagenome assembly OLOC01 (sample SAMEA3136633, study PRJEB25190) | human gut metagenome
ATGCGCGCCGGCGCGGCGATGACCGACCCCTATCGCGCGTCGGTGGCCGTGAGCGCGGCGCGCCTGCACGATCTGTCGCCTCTGGCCATCATCGGCCGCGGTTACGCCATGGCCAAGGGGGAGGACGGCCGAGTGGTGAGCTCGGTGGACGGCGTCGCGGCGGGGGAGCGCCTCGTGGTGACCCTCTCCGACGGTGAGCTGGACTGCACGGTGAACGACGTCCGCCGCATCCACAGCGCCGTCGAGGCCTGGGGCTGACGATACGCGCAGCGACGAGTGATACACGCAACGATGAGAAAGGAAGCGCCATGAGCGATGCCGCGAACCTTGACGAGAAGAAGCCGGTGGAAGAGCTGACCTTCCGCGAGGCCTTGAGCGAGCTGGAGTCCATCGTCTCCGTGCTGGAGAGCAATACGCTGGAACTGGAGGAGTCCCTCGCCGCCTACGAGCGCGGCGTGGTGCTCTTGGGCTCGCTGCAGAAGCGCTTGGGCGCCGCCGAGCAGCAGGTGGAGGTGCTCATGGGCGAGCTGGTGGCCGCCCCCGACGACGAGACCCAGGACACGACCCTCTCCTAGAACGGTGACGGCGCGACAGATTCCGTAGGGGCAGACCTTGGTCTGCCCATTCGACCGGAATGATGTCTTCAGTTGGACGGGGCGACCAAGGTCGCCCCCTACGGGGAGCCGCCTCCGCAATTCAACGGAAAAGATGACGGGACGTCAATCGGTGAGCGGCGCTCCGCTTGCCGATAAGGACGCGAGCAGGTGCGACGCGCCCTGCGTGCACTCCTAAAATAGGGGAAACTATTGATTAGGAGGTAAGTCATTGAACGTCCTCGTCCTCAACGCCGGTTCTTCCTCTCTGAAGTACCAGCTCATCAATGTTGAAACCCATGAAGTGCTCGCCAAGGGCATCTGCGAGCGTGTCGGTTCCGCCGAGGCCTTCCACAAGCACGGCATCGACGAGAATGAGGTGGTCATCGACACGCCCATGCCCGATCACAACGCCGCCATGGCCCTCGTGTTGGAGGCGCTGACGAGCGGCCCCACCAAGGCCATCGACTCTTTGGACGACATCGACGCCGTGGGGCACCGCGTAGTGCAGGGCGGCAAGTACTTCGATCGCTCCGTGCTCATCGATGACGATGTCGTCGCCAAGATCGACGAACTGGCAGAGCTCGCTCCTCTGCACAACAAGGCCGCGCTCATGGGCATCGAGGCCTGCCGCGAGCAGATGCCCGGCAAGCCCATGGTGGCCGTCTTCGACACCTCGTTCTTCCAGACCATTCCGCCGAAGGCCTACATGTACCCGTTGCCCTACGAGCTGTACGAGAAGCACGCCATCCGCAAGTACGGCGCCCACGGCACCTCGCATCGCTACATTGCCGAGCGCGCGGCCGCCTTCATGGACGAGCCCTTGGAGGATCTGAAGCTCATCACCTGCCATCTGGGCAACGGCTGCTCCATCTCCGCCATCGACCACGGCGTGGCCGTTGACACCTCCATGGGTCTCACGCCTCTCGATGGCCTTATGATGGGCACCCGCTGCGGCGCCATCGACCCGGCCATCGTCCCCTTCATCATGGAGAAGGAGAACCTCACGGCGGCCGAGGTGAACGACCTCATGAACAAGAAGAGCGGGCTTTTGGGCATCTCTGGCATCTCCAACGACCTGCGCAGCGTGCGCCAGGCCTCCGAGGAGGGCGACGAGCGCGCCCAGCTCGCCTACGACATGTACTCGAACTCCGCGAAGAAATACATCGGCCAGTACATCGCCGTCATGGGCGGCGTCGATGCCATCGTGCTCACGGCCGGCGTGGGCGAGAACTGCGACAAGATGCGCCGCATGATCTTCGCGGGTCTGCAGCCGCTCGGCATCAAGATCGACTTGGAGAAGAACCGAGCCGGTCTGCGCGGCGAGCGCGAGATCTCCACGGACGATTCCGAGGTGCGCATCGTCATCATCCCCACCGATGAGGAGTACATGATCGCCCGCGACACCTATCAGCTGGTGAAGGAGGGTACGCTCGAGATCACGGAGCTGGTCTAGGCACCTGAGGCTCAGATATAAGCTAGCCCCGGATTGACGGTTGTTCTATCAACATCGTCGATCCGGGGCTTCTTTTCTTCCAAATTAGGCCGTTTTGGGAAAATGTCAGCCCCGAATCGACGGTTCTGATGAAACAACCGTCGATTCGGGGCTAGAAAACGAAATCGAGGCCCGCTTTGAGCCTCGATTTCGTGGGGAGGGGTGCGGGGCGCTTGATGGTGCCCCTATCGCATCAGGCGAGCTACTTCACCTGGGCGAGTGCGTTGTTCACGGCGTCCTTCAGGGCCGTGGAGGAAACGGTAGCGCCGGCAACGGCGTCGACCTCGGTGGACTGGGCCTCGATGATCCGGGCCGGCAGGGCCTCGAGAGCCAAGCTGCCCACACCGGCGGTCTCCTGCTGCTGCACGATGTCGATGGCGGCGATCTTGTCGCCCTCCATCTTCACCTTCACGGCAAGCTCGTTGCCCATGCACAGGGTGGAGGTGCCGAGATACTCGTTCTCGCCGAGCTTTGCGGAAGCGGCCGGATCGGGATCGACCTCGTGGCTGCCGCTGCCCTGGGTATAGACGATCTCGGAGGCCACGCCCATGGGGAGCACCGGCAGCGGATCCTTCTCGGCCGCCGCGCCCACGCCGGCCAGCTGGCCGAAGATGAGGCACTCGGCCATGTTGCCGCCGCCGTTGTACTGGTACGGGGTCATGCCGCCGAACTCGCCGGCGGAGTAGAGGTGCGGAATGGGCTCGCCGTCGGTGCCCACGACTTCGGCGCGGGCGTTGCGGCGGGGGGGTGTTCAGGAAGGCCTGGATCATCTCGATGGCGTAGAAGGGGCCCTCGCCGAAGGCGCGCATGGTCTCGGCGGCGCGGAAGAAGGCCGGGTCGTAGCCATCGTTGGCCATCTTATTGAAGTCGGTCACGGTCTGCTCCAGCTTGCCGGCCGGGATGCCGAGCGCGGCCTCAAGCTCCGCGATGGTGGCGGCGGAGACGACCTGATCCTCAAAGCCGGCCGGGATGCCGTGGTACTCGGCAATGGCCTCGTTCTGGGCGGCGTCCCACACCATGTAGGTGTTGCGCGGGCGCTTCACGTTCACCCAGTCGCCGTTGCTCGGCACGTGTCCGTGGCGGTTGTACACGTCCTCGCGCAGGTAACGCTCGCCGCCGTTGCCCACGACGATGACGCTGCCGGAGAGGTTGCGCAGGTCGTTGAACGTCTTGGCGTGCTGATCCTCGTTCACCACGAAGGAGATGCCGCCGAGCGCGAAGCAGTTGCCCTCATAGGCCTCCATGTGCCACAGATCGGCGCCGACGCCCATGGCCATCTTCACGCCGTCGCCGGTGTTGAACAGGGTGCCGGCCGGCGTGCTCTTGGTGAGGCCCAGGAAGTCCTCGACCATCTGCTTGTTGTTCTCGAAGCCGCCCATGGTCATGACGACGCCGTTCTTGGCGCGGATGTTCACGGTCTCGCCGGCCTTGTCGATCTCCACGCCGATGACGGCGCGGCTGACCGGATCCTGGAAGAGCTTCGTGGCCGGGGACATGTACCACACGTCGATGTTGTCGCTCATGGACATGACCTTGTTGCGGTAGGTCTTCCACAGAGCGGAGTTGCACACGTTGTCGCTCACGGTCAGCACGTGCAGGGCATCGCCACCCTCGAGCTCGGGATACTCGGGGACGAACATGGCGATCATCGGCTGGGCGGAGGAGTCCTCCTTCCAATCGAGGAAGTTCTCCTCGGGGACGCCGAAGAAGTCGCGCAGCATGGTCTTCGTCTGGGTGAGGCCCTCGGCGTAGGCGTCCATGAGCTCGTCGTCGACGGCGAAATCGCCGGCCATGGCCTTGTTGTAGGCGAGCATGGCCTCCTTGTCGTCGGAGTTCAGGATGATCTGGCCGCAGAAGCGCGTGTTGCCGCCCTCCATGCCCTGAGGGGCCTTATCGATGAGCAACACCTTCGCGCCGGCGTCGGCGGCGTAGCAGGCGGACACGGCACCGGCACCGCCGAAGCCGATGACGACGACGTCGTACTCGCCGTCCCAAGCGATGGTGTCGGCGAAGGTGGTTCCCCCGTTGCCCGTGTTGGCCATGGCCTTATCGGCCGGGGTCTGCGGCGCGCAGCCGGCAAGGCCGAGGCCGGCGACGGCGGCCATGCCGACACCAGCGCTGGTGATGAACTGTCGGCGGGGGTATTTTCCCATTTTCCACTCCCTTGTGGTCGGTGTCTTCGCGCCGGGTTGATGTCTGGCGAAGACGTCGCGTGACGCATTCGCTCCGGCGCTCCGGGGATCGCGGTGTCCCCGATCACACTGGTCACTTTAGCGTCGGCGCTGAGGTTAGCGTGAGAGATAACCTGTAGGTTAGCGGTGGTGGAACTTGCTAACCCACCTTGCTAACCCACCTTTCTGGAAATGAGGAAAGGTTGCCATTTTTGCTGCTGGCGCTCATCTGCTATTTGTGGTTTCATGGGGGATAGCAAAAAAGAGGAGGGGTAAGCGATGAAACGTCTGTGGAATACGATCGCGGGGCTGCGCCTCGGGTTCGAGGAGCATTTCAGGGGCGCTGGATCCATTAGCTTGTTCGTGGGCCTGGCCTGCAACTTGGCCTTCGTGGGTCAGGTGTACTTCTGGCCGTCTATGTGGCACACTACGGCGTTTATGTTCTCCTATACTGATGCCTCCTATGTCGCCGAGCTCCTCTGCGCGCTTATGCTTGGTTGGAGGTTGCGACGGGGGGGACGGCTCGTCGTGGGCAGTCGATTGCTTTGGGTTCTGGCCCTCCTCGTGCAGGCGAGCTTGGTGCTGTACTGCGTGCTGTTCGGGGCGGGCATCCACGTGCCCGAGCCTGTCAACTGGGTTTGCGGCGCTATCTTCGGCGTCTATCTGCCCGTGGCCATGACCTCGTGGTTCGCCGTGCACATCGATCAACGCTCCTTTTCGGTGATTTGGAACATCGTGCTGGCGGGCGTGTTCGCCTCCTTCGCCATCTGGGTGTTCTCGGGCCTGGAGGCGGTAAAGCTTTGCGTGTGCATGGGAGTGCTCATGTTCGTGGGGACCTTCGTGCTCTCTCGTAAGTTGCGCTCGGCGCAGGTCAAGGAGGGAGACGACGCGGCTGCGCCCGAGGCCGTGCCGGCGGATGCCTTCCGCTACCCAGCCTCGGCGACATTTCTGTTCAGCTTCTCCTTCATCACGGCCATCGCCTTTGCCGGTATCGGGGGCGACAGCGCCTCTTATGCTTCGGGGGATTTCTTCGCCCCGATGCTGCTTATCTGCGCTGTGGTGCTCTTGGCAAATGCGGCGGTCCTCCCGCTGACGACCATCGCCGTGCCCGCTATCATCGTGGCCGTCATAGCCGCCTCCTATCTTCACCTCGAGCCTGCGCTTTCCTTCGATCTGGCGGCGCTCGGCATGTTCCTCTTTCTCGCCTATGCTGTCGTGCTCCTGTGCGCCAGCGCGCAGGGGAATCGGCGGCGCACTCTTGCGGCCTTCACGGGCCTCATGGTGGCGTTTGCCGCCGGATGTCTTGTCGGCCGCCTGTGCATGGCGTTCTGCTTCGCATTCGCCGAGCAATTCGCGTCGAACATCATGGTTCTGCTGTCTATTCTGGCTGCCAACGCCGCCATGATCATCCTCGTGAGACGGGGCGTCACGCCGATTCGTTCGGCGGAGCTTTTCGAGGGCGAGCAGGCAACGGGAGATCTCGATGCGGCCCGTCGCGCCAAAGTGGATCGCGTGGCCGCCGCCTGCGGTTTGGGCGAGCGCGAGAAGGAGGTGCTCACGCTGCTCTTAGAGGGGTGCTCGGCCAGCGAGGTGGCCTCTGCCATGGTCGTGGCCAACGGCACGGCGAAGTCGCACATCCGCCACGTCTACAAGAAGCTCGGCGTCCACAGCCGCGACGAGCTCTTCGAGAAACTCGGCATCGAGAGAGAAGAGAAAAAAGGGTAGAGAGGAGAAATCCGCCCAATCCCAGAAGAGCAGGGCGCGAGGTGGCCGAGGGGGTGCCGCGCGCAGTTCATTGAAGTGCATAGAAAAATGAGACGACCCACGTCGAGCCCTGCACTTCAATGCTGTCTGAGCACGGCACCCGCTCGGCCACCTCGCGCCCGGAGGGATGGAAAGGCAAGAAGGAGCGCTATTTCCCCTGCGCCTGCACGGCGGTGATGGCCACCACGCCCACGATGTCGTCGGCCGAGCAGCCGCGCGACAGGTCGTTCACCGGGGCGGCGATACCCTGCAGGATGGGGCCGAGCGCCTCGGCCTTCGCCAAGCGCTGCACCAGCTTGTAGCCGATGTTGCCCGCATCGATGTCCGGGAACACGAGTACGTTGGCGCGGCCCGCGACAGGAGAGGCCGGCGCCTTCGCCGCGCCGATCTCGGGGACGATGGCGGCATCCAGCTGCAGTTCGCCGTCCACCGCGAGTTCGGGCGCGAGCTCCTTCACCTTGGCCGTCGCGCGCACCACCTTGTCGGAATCGTCGTTTTTGGCCGAGCCGTAGGAGGAGTGCGACAGCATGGCGATAACCGGCTCGGCATCGGCGAACAGCGACCGCCACGCCGCCTCGGCGTTGATGGCGATCTGTGCCAGACGGTCGGCGTCGGGCTGCACTTCCAGGCCGCAGTCGGAGAAGATGAAGGTGCCGTGGTGGCCCAAGTCGCAGTCGGGTACGTTCATGACGAAGAACGAGCTCACCATCTGCGCGCCGGGAGCGGTCTTCAGGATCTGGAGGGCCGGACGCAGCACGTCGCCGGTGGAGTGGCAGGCGCCCGAGACGAGGCCGTCCGCTTCGCCCATCTTCACCATCATCATGCCGAAGTACAGCTCATTGTCCATGAGATCGAGGGCTTGCTCGAACGTCATGCCCTTCGCCGCGCGCAGCTCGGCCAGCTTCTCGGCATAGGGCTCGCGCAGCTCGGAGGTGCGGAAGTCGACGATGCGAGCGCCTTCCAAATTGCAGCCGGCGGCGGCGATATCGTCGGCGTCGCCCAAGACGATGAGGTCGGCGATGCCCTCGGCGAGAATCGCCTCGGCGGCCTTGAGGGTGCGGATGTCGTTGCCCTCGGGAAGTACGATGGTCTTCTTGTCGGCTTTCGCGCGGTCGATCATGGAATCGAGGAACTGGCTCACGGAAACGTCCTTTCTCACGGGTATCCTGCCCTCATGATAGAGCACGGGCCGTCGCCCCGCACGGCGCGACCGTGCGGCAGGTTCATTTATTCGGTTTGTATGGGGTTTGGAGGCCATCGGATGCGGGCTGGGTACAATATCCTCCGAACGACGCCGCCCGAGCGCCGGCGCCCCATTCGCATCAACGAGTACGAGGGAGAGAACCCGTTATGGCCGTTAATTACGCCGATTTCCGCGATATCGCCATCGAAGACTACGACGCCGTCGTTGTCGGCTCCGGTTTTGCCGGGGCTGTCAGTGCCCGGCAGCTTGCCGAAGAGGGCGGTCTTCGCGTGCTCGTCATCGAGAAGCGCGCGCACATCGCCGGCAACATGTACGACGAGTACGACGAGGCCGGGGTGCTCGTGCACCGCTACGGGCCGCACATCTTCCATACCAACAACCAGCGCGCCTACGACTATCTTGCCCGCTTCACCGAGTGGTCGAGCTACCAGCACCGGGTGCTTGCCGATTGGTATGGCACCTACATGCCCGTGCCCTTCAACAAGAACTCCATGGAAATTGCCTTCGGCGACGAGAAGGCGGCCCGGCTCATCGAGAAGCTCGTCGACACCTTCGGCGACGAGCGCAAGGTCACCATCAACGAGCTGCGCGCCCAGGAGGATCCGGAGCTTCAGGAGGTGGCGGACTTCGTCTACCAGAACGTGTTCCTCTACTATACCCAGAAGCAATGGGGCCTCACGCCCGAGGAAGTGGATCCTTCGGTGACCGCGCGCGTGCCCGTGTTCATCTCCCGGGACAACCGCTACTTCCAGGACGCCTTCCAGGGGATGCCGGTCGATGGCTACACGCGCCTGTTCGAGAACCTGCTCGGCCACGAGAAGATCACCGTCTGCCTGGGCACCGAGGCGGAAAGCGTGTTCGATCTCGTCTTCGCCGGCCGCGAGGAAGACGCCCCCTTGGAGGCCATTCATATCAAGGGCGCGCCCTTCGAGGGACCCATCGTCTACACCGGCCCCCTCGACGAGCTGTTCTTGGGACGCTTCGGGCGTCTGCCCTACCGCTCCCTCGATTTTGTCTACGAGACCTTCGACGAGACCTACCATTTGCCCTGCGGCACCGTGAACTACACGGTGACCGAGGACTACACCCGCATCACCGAGTTCAAGTGGCTCACGGAGCAGACCGGCGACAAGACCACCATCATGCGCGAGTACTCCCGGGCCTACGAGGATCCGGCGACCCAGATTCCCTACTACGCCATCATCAACGACGACAACGACGCGCTCTACGCACGCTACCGCCGCCTGACCGACGCGCTGCCGAACTTCCATCCGCTGGGTCGTTTGGCCGAGTACCGCTATTTCAACATGGACAAGGTGGTCGCCGACGCGCTGGCCGCATCCGAGAAGATCCTGACGGAGACGGCCGACGCCTAGGACGCCGCGCGAGGTGGAACACCCGCGCACCGAGACCCCGACGAAGGAGGCGCTTTTGAAGACCATCACGTTCGCCGTGCCCTGCTACAACTCGGCAGCCTATATGGATCATTGCGTGGAGACGCTGCTCGCCTGCGGCGAGGACATCGAGATCCTGCTCGTGGACGACGGGTCGACCAAGGACGACACGGCGGCCATTTGCGACCGCTGGCAGAACGAGCACCCCAACATTGTCCGCGCCATCCATCAGCCCAACAAGGGCCACGGCGGCGCGGTGAACACGGGGCTCGCGAACGCGAGCGGCTTCTACTTCAAGGTGGTCGACTCCGACGACTGGCTGGATCCCGCGGCGATGTTTCCGCTCATGGTGTATCTGCGCAGCCAGCTGGATGCGCCGGTGCCCTGCGACATGGTGGTGGCCAACTACGTCTACGACAAGGTGGACGAGGGGGAGCAGAAGGTCATGGGCTACGGCAACGTGCTGCCCGAGGGCTACGAGTTCGGCTGGGACGAGGTGGGAACCTTCCTGCCGAGCCAGTATTTGCTCATGCACTCGGTGTACTATCGCACCGAGATGCTGCGCAAAATGCACCTTGAGCTGCCCGAGCACACCTTCTACGTGGACAACATCTTCGTCTACGAGCCCTTGGTCTACGTGCGCACCATGCGCTACTTCAACGTGGACGCCTACCATTACTTCATCGGCCGCGAGGACCAGTCGGTCAACGAGAAGGTCATGATGGGCCGCATGGACCAGCAGCTGCGCGTCACACGGCAGATGATTGACAACGTGGACCCGCAGGCCGTGCGCAACCGCCATCTGCGCCACTACCTGCGCAACTACCTCTCCATGATGATGTGCATCTGCTCGGTGTTTCTGCGCATGCGCGGAGGCGAGACCGACGAGCAGGATCTGAAGGACATATGGGCCTATTTGAAGGAGCAGAACCCGTCGCTGTACCGCCGGGTCCGCTCCAACGCGCTGAATCTGGCCACGAATCTGCCCACGGAGGCCGGCGAGAAGATCGGACTCAAGGGCTACCAGATCGCCCAGAAAATCTTCAAGTTTAATTAACGTCGTGTGTTCGCGGTATAGAGCTCCAGAAGGCCGCGGAGGGCGAGGGTCTGGTCGACGGTGACGGCGTGCGCCATGAGCGCGGCGATGGTCTCGGCGTCTTGGCCCACGAGGATGACGGGGGTCGTGTAGCCGCAATCGGCCCAGATCATGTCGATGAGGCCGTCGATGCGGGCCACTTCTCCCATGACGATGCCCGCCTGCATGGCCTCGACGGTGGTGCGGCCGAGCAGCGACTTGGGGGCTCGAAGCTCCACGGCGGCCAGCTGGGCGGCCCCG
>OLOC01002086.1_pt1 | contig 9891 bp, 8 predicted proteins | sample 1643111 | NCBI WGS metagenome assembly OLOC01 (sample SAMEA3136633, study PRJEB25190) | human gut metagenome
AATTAGTCCTGTAAGTAAAAGCCCCTTCTCAACACCTTAAGTTCCTCTCAAAATGTGGTATAATAAATATCCAAAACACATGAAGGAACAAACCATGAAAAAACTGATTACGCTTATGATGACCTTCTTACTCTGTCTGGGAAGCGTAGCCCCTGCTTTTGCAGCAGATAAGAAAAAAGGATATGATGCCGCAGCCAAACATGCCATCGCTGTCGAAGCTACTACTGGCAAAATTTTATACGAAAAAGATGCAACCACCTCTACGGGGATTGGCTCTATTACCAAGCTTCTAACAGCCTATATGGTTTATAAAGCGGTAGATCAGGGAGACCTCAAGTGGAACAGCAAAGTTGACATTTCTGACTACCCCTTTGAACTAACTGTCAGTACCGGAGTATCTAATATTCCACTAGACGCCCGCAAATACACTGTCAAACAACTTCTTGACGCAACTCTTATTTCCAGTGCCAACAGTGCATCTATTGCTCTAGCCGAGGAAATCGGAGGAACCGAAAGTAAGTTTGTCGACATGATGAAAGCCCAACTTAAAGATTGGGGTATCACTGATGCCAAGATTGTCAATGCCTCTGGTCTCAATAATTCTTACTTAGGTGACAATATCTATCCAGGCTCTAAATCAGACGAAGAAAATACCATGAGTGCTAAAGATGTTGCTATCATTGCACAACACGTAGTGAAAGAATATCCTGAAATTCTCGATATCACTAAAAAAACTGAGGCTGACTTTGATGGTGTCAACAAACTCAAAACCTTCAACTATATGCTTAAGGGACAACCTAGTTACCGTAAAGGAGTGGATGGCCTAAAAACAGGGACCACTGATTTAGCCGGTGCTTCCTTCGTAGCCCACTCAAATGAAAGCGGCATGAGCATTATCACAGTCATTTTGAATGCTGATAATACCGATACTGATGACTACGCCCGTTTCACTGCAACCAATGACCTACTTAATTACGTAGTCTATCATTGGGAAAGCAAGACCATTGCCAAAAAAGGACAAGCCATCGGTAAAAGCCAAGCCCCTGTCCTTGATGGGAAATCTAAGCAAGTCACTGCTGTTGCTAAGTCTGACTTTAATATCATCCAAAAAATAGATGCTAACAATAGTAAACATATTAAAGTTACTACAAATCAAGTCCAAGCCCCTGTCAACTCAAGTGACAAGGTTGGAACTGCTACCTTTGAAGATAAGTCACTTGTAGGAGAAGGTTACTTGCCTAACCAAGGTATGCCTAGCATGGAACTGGTTGCTGGTAAAGAAGTTAAGAAAAGCTTCTTCCTCAAGGTCTGGTGGAATCACTTTGTCAACTTTGTCAACGAAAAACTCTAATTATTACAGTCGAGCTTTGCTCGGCTTTTTCTTTTACCCCATCTTTACAGAAAGATTGACTCTATCTTGACTCCTATTGACACAAAAAAAGACAGACTACACCTGTAATCTGTCTATTTGTTTGATTTTTACACTACTGTAAAGGTTAATTTATCTTTCGAGCAGCCGATTTTAAGAGTTTGTCCACTAACTACTTGACCACCTAGTAAGAGCTCAGATAACTTGTCCTCCACTTGAGTTTGAATCGTGCGACGTAATGGACGAGCACCCATCTCAACATCATAGCCATCTTTAGCTAAATGCTTGAGAGCAGCTGGTTGGAATTTCAAGTCAATCCCTTTTTCAGCCAAAGCTGATACCAACGGTTTCATCATAATCTTGACAATCTCACGAAGTTGCTCTTCCTCTAGACTATGGAAGACAACCTTCTCATCAATACGGTTGATAAACTCTGGACGGTAGGCCTTCTTAAGTTCTTCCATGATACGTGACTGCATTGCTTGGTGATTATGAGAAATGTCTTGGGCACCAAATCCAATAGTCTTATCATCACGAAGAGCAGTCGCTCCCAAGTTCGAAGTCATAATGATAATGGTATTTGAGAAATCGACTTTACGACCTCGACTATCCGTCAAGACACCATCATCCAAAACCTGTAAGAGGATGTTGAAAATATCTGGGTGAGCCTTTTCCACCTCGTCAAAGAGGAGAACTGAGTAAGGCTTATTGCGAACTTTCTCTGTTAATTCACCACCCTCATCATATCCAACATAACCTGGAGGAGCACCGTTAAGGCGGCTAGCCGCAAATTTTTCCATGTATTCTGACATGTCAAAGCGAAGCAAAGCTGACTCATCATCAAAGAGAACTTCCGCCAAAGCCTTGGCCAACTCTGTCTTACCAACACCAGTAGGTCCAAGGAACATGAAGGAACCAATCGGACGTTTTCCAGTACGAATACCTGACTGGTTACGACGAATAGCACGACTAATCGCTGAAACTGCTTCGTCTTGACCAATAACACGTTTATGAAGCTCTGCTTCCAGATTCAAGTAACGCTTGCTATCTGCCTGAGTCATCTTCTCAACAGGAATACCTGATAGACGACTAAGGGTTTGCATAATCTGATCTGCATCTACCAAGGCAGGTTCTGGTAATTTTGCTTTTTGGCTAGCTTTATATTGTTTAACAGCAGCCTTCATATCACCAGATAGAAGCGCTTCATCCAAAGGCGTTATCTCACGTTTGGCTTCTTTTTTGATACGACCTTGAACAGTTGCACTCGCTTCATCTAAAAGATCAATGGCAGAGTCGGGTAAGTTTTTACTCGTCAAATAACGGTGGGCTGCCTTGACTGCTGTCTCAACTGCCTCATCAGTAATCGTTACACGATGATAGTCTTCATAAGACGAACGTAGGCCTTTTAGAATATCAATCGCCTCAGGTACACTTGGCTCCTCAATTGTAATCTTAGCAAAACGGCGAGAAAGAGCTGCATCTTTCTCAATATGCTTCTGGTACTCAGCTTGAGTAGTTGCTCCAACCATATGAAGAGTTCCACGTGCTAGAGCGGGTTTCAAAATATTCGCCGCATCTAAGGTGCTATCAATACCTGAACCAGAACCAATAATCGTATGCAATTCGTCAATAAAAAGAATGATTTTTCCATCAGCTTCAATCTCATCAATGATCTGATTCATACGTTCTTCGAAATCGCCACGGAAACGTGTTCCTGCAACCACACTCATCATATCAAGCTCTAAGATACGCATATCAGCCAACTCAAAAGGTACTTCGCCTGAAGCAATACGCTGTGCTAAGCCAAGCGCAAGTGCCGTCTTACCAACACCTGCTTCACCCACAAGAACTGGGTTATTCTTCGTTTTACGACTCAAAACCTGAATCATGCGTGAAATTTCTTTCTCACGTCCAATAACAGGATCAAGAGCATCTAATTCGGCTACTGCCGTTAAGTCTTTGGTATAATCTGACAGTTCCCCAGTAGAAGATTGAGGAGGCTGCATCATATTAGCAAAATTTCCTGATGCCTTTGATTTTTTAGGCTTACGAAGGTCATGAATGGCCTTCAAATCTTGCTTACTAAGACCTGCGTAACGCTCCAAAGAACGTCGTAAATCGATAATACGAGGCTTATCGCTGTCATCCTTATATTGAAAACCAGCAACTTCAAGGAGACGACAAACCATCAAATCCTTATGAAGAAGGAAGGCCATCAATACATGTTCAGACCCTACCTCTACAGCACCAGTCACACTAGCAATTCCCTCTGCCTCTTGCAACATAGCCTCTAAAGCATGCGACTGTGCACGTAAATCGATAATATCGGATTCAGACAAGTCTTTTGGACTTTTCTCCATCGCTAGTACAGCGGCTGTCTCAATCTCTTCCGCACGAATACGGTCCTCAAAATCAGTAAATGTTAGGTAGGCTACAGATCCTGGAACCTCAACCATAGCCAGAAGCACATGCCAAGTCTCCAAGAAAGGACTTCCAAAACGCTCTGCCTCAAGCTGAGCACGATGGAAAATGGCCTGCATTTTTCTTGAATATGTCGTCATCTAATTTCCTTTTCTATCCAATCTAAGTAATAGCGAGCGTAGAATACGCGAACGAATAGCAGCCGCATCTTCGCCTAAAACATCATCACTAGCAGTTGCTAAAATCAAATTTCCCTCACGTTCAGTGATGATTTTTTCATCAAAAAGCAACTGAATCAAGTCTGTAAATACCTGCTCGCTGAGCTGATCTGCCAAGTTCTGAAGCAAATCATTAATCATGTGGTGCTTGTCGGAGAATCTGACCTTGACGATACGAATATAACCGCCACCTCCACGTTTACTCTCAACAATATAACCACGACTTTCTGTAAAACGAGTCTTAATAACATAGTTAATCTGACTCGGTACAACTTGAAAAGTATCTGCTAAGTTCGAGCGTTGAATCTCAGCAATTCCAGACTGGCCCAGCAATTCTTTAATATATTCTTCTATACTATCTGATGTATTTCTTGCCATCTTAATTCCTCCAGTCTAATTTGACTATAACTGACTATTATTATACCAAAAATGTCAGCTCATGGGAAACTATACCCTCAAAAAGCTTTTTAAAGTTGTCATTAGAGACCATATAAGATACAATAAATAAGACTGAAATATTAGGTAACTTAAGGTGTTTGATTCAAATTTTCTATCCACTTTAACAGGCTGAGACCCACCTAATCCAATAAGTACTTTTTAGCACTTTCGCAGTAGTATTAGTCTTATCTCTTATTTTATTTCCCTATGAAAGGTTACTCATGAAATACATCATTGCACTCTTAATCTCTATGATTCCTTTAGTTGAGCTCCGTGGAGCCGTACCTGTTGCTATCGCCTCAGGTATTCCTTGGTGGCAAGCCCTAATTCTTTGTGTCATTGGGAACATGATTCCAGTCCCAATTATCTTTTTCTTCGCCCGCCGTGTTCTCGAATGGGGGGCAGACAAACCTCTAATTGGTGGCTTCTTTACCTGGTGTCTTAAAAAAGGTCACAGTGGGGGCCAAAAACTTGAAAAAGCTGCCGGAGATAAGGGAATCTTCTGGGCCCTTCTACTTTTTGTGGGAATTCCGCTTCCAGGAACAGGAGCTTGGACTGGTACCTTAGCAGCATCTATCCTAGATTGGGACTTTAAACGTAGTGTTATTGCTGTTATGCTTGGGGTTATCCTTGCAGGTATCATCATGGGAACACTCTCTCTTCTACTTGGTGTAAATACCTTCGCTCATTAATTAGTTTTTCAACGTCTGGGGCATGCTCAGACGTTTTTTTAATAGCAACAAAAAAGAAGCTACGATTCATTCACGTAACTTCTTTTCTTTTTATCTAGCAACTAGAATTAGTTGTTAAGAGCTGCTGCCATTGTAGCTGCAACTTCTGATTCAAAGTCGTTAGATGCTTTTTCGATACCTTCACCAACTTCAAAGCGAACGAATTCTACTACTGAAGCGTTTACTGATTCAAGGTAAGCTTCAACTGTTTTGCTGTCGTCCATGATGTAAACTTGAGCAAGAAGTGTGTATGCTTGGTCAACTTTAGTGTTGTCAAGCAAGAAGCGGTCCATTTTACCTGGGATGATTTTATCCCAGATTTTTTCTGGTTTACCTTCAGCAGCCAACTCAGCTTTGATATCTTCTTCAGCTTGAGCAAGAACAGCATCAGTCAATTGAGCTTTAGAACCATATTTAAGGTGTGGAAGAGCTGGTTTGTTAACCATAGCACGGCTTTCGTTATCTTGATCGATAGCGTGGTTAAGTTGTGCCAATTCATCTTTAACAAATTGTTCGTCCAATTCAGTGTATGAAAGAACAGTTGGTTTCATCGCTGCAATGTGCATTGAGATTTGTTTTGCAAGAGCGTCATCTCCACCTTCGATAACTGAAACAACACCGATACGTCCACCGTTGTGTTGGTAAGCTCCGAAGTGTTGTGCATCAGTTTTCTCAACAACTGCAAAACGACGGAATGAAATCTTTTCACCGATAGTAGCTGTAGCAGTTACGTATGCAGCTTCAAGAGTTTCACCTGAAGGCATAGTCAATGCAAGTGCTTCTTCGTTGTTAGCTGGTTTACCTTCAGCAATTACTTTAGCTGTTTCGTTTACCAACTCAACGAATTGAGCGTTCTTCGCAACGAAGTCAGTTTCAGCATTAACTTCAACAACTGCTGCAACGTTACCGTTAACGTAAACACCAGTCAAACCTTCAGCTGCAACACGGTCAGCTTTCTTAGCTGCTTTAGCCATACCTTTTTCGCGAAGCAATTCGATCGCTTTTTCGATATCACCTTCAACTTCAACCAATGCTTTTTTAGCGTCCATGACACCAGCACCAGATTTTTCACGCAATTCTTTAACAAGTTTAGCTGTAATTTCTGCCATTTTGTTTTTCTCCAAATTTATTTTATCAAACTAAGGGGCAGGGCTGAGCCCCGCCCCTTAGGTGTTTGTCGTATCTTTAGTGGGCATTGAGCCCAAACCAATCTTAAAGATTAGTTGTTGTCACCTTCGACAACTTCAACGATTTCTTCGATTGAATCAGCTGCAGCTGCTTCTTGGAAATCTGCAGAAGCATCTTCACCTTGGTTACCTTCGATGATAGCATCAGCCATTTTTGAAGTGATCAATTTAACGGCACGGATAGCGTCATCGTTAGCTGGGATGATTACATCGATCTCATCTGGATCAGCGTTTGTATCAACCATCGCTACAACTGGGATACCAAGTTTTTTAGCTTCTTTAACAGCGATTTGTTCTTTGTGTGGGTCAACGATGTAGATTACATCTGGAATGCGAGGCATATCTTCGATACCACCCAAGAATTTTTCAAGACGTGCACGTTGTTTGTTAAGAAGTGCAACTTCTTTCTTAGGAAGAACTTCGAAAGTTCCATCAGCTTCCATTTGTTTGATTTCTTTCAAACGAGCGATACGTTTTTGGATAGTATCCCAGTTTGTAAGAGTACCACCCAACCAACGGTGGTTGATGTAGTATTGACCAGCACGAGTTGCTTCTTCAGCTACTGCTTCAGCTGCTTGTTTTTTAGTACCAACGAACAAGATTACTGCATCGTTAGCTGCTGCTTCACGAACGAATTCGTAAGCTGTATCAGCCATTTTTACAGTTTGTTGCAAGTCGATAACGTGGATTCCGTTACGTTCTGTGAAGATGTACTTAGCCATCTTAGGGTTCCAGCGACGAGTTTGGTGACCAAAGTGTACACCAGCCTCAAGAAGTTGTTTCATTGAAATTACTGCCATGAGTATTTCTCCTTAAAAATTGTTTTTTCCTCTTCTAAGCTTTAGACTTGCAGTCCCACCCTGCGGCAACAAGACCACAATCGGCTTAGAATGAGTATTTGTCACTTTACGCAACTATAGTAGTTTATCAAAAAAAGTGACATTTGACAAGCTCTAAAACCAGTCTGACCATTAGAAAAATCCCCTCTCATTAAAATTGCAATCGTTTTCTTTGAGGTTGATAAGTATTTTGTTTATAATTAGGCTATCAAAAATAGAGGAGGACATTATTTTGTCATTAGTCGGAAAAGAAATTATTGAATTTTCAGCACAAGCTTACCACAACGGGGAATTCATTACTGTTACAGATGAAGATGTTAAAGGAAAATGGGCTGTTTTCTGCTTCTACCCTGCAGATTTTTCATTTGTCTGCCCAACTGAACTCGGTGACCTTCAAGAACAATATGAAGCTCTTAAATCTCTTGGTGTAGAGGTTTACTCGGTCTCTACTGACACTCACTTTGTTCACAAAGCTTGGCATGATGACTCAGATGTTGTTGGAACTATTACTTACCCTATGATTGGAGATCCTTCACACCACATCTCACAAGGCTTTGATGTTCTTGGAGAAGATGGCCTCGCACAACGTGGTACATTTATCATTGATCCAGATGGCGTTATCCAAATGATGGAAATTAACGCTGATGGTATTGGACGTGATGCAAGCACTCTTATTGATAAAGTTCGTGCTGCTCAATATATTCGTCAACATCCAGGTGAAGTTTGTCCAGCCAAATGGAAAGAAGGAGCTGAAACACTTACTCCTAGCTTAGATCTTGTAGGTAAAATTTAACAACCAGGGGGTATCCATGGTCTTAGATAAAGAAATCAAGACGCAATTAGCACAATATTTAAATTTACTAGAATCTGATATTGTATTACAAACAGATTTAGGGGATGATGATAATTCTCGAAAAGTGAAGGAATTTCTTGACGAGATTGCCGCTATGTCTGACCGCATTAGTCTTGAATCAACACATTTAAAACGTCAACCTAGTTTTGGTATTGCACAAAAAGGGCAAAAAAGTCGTGTTATTTTCTCAGGCTTACCAATGGGCCACGAATTCACATCTTTCATTTTAGCTCTCTTGCAAGTTTCTGGTCGTCCACCAAAAGTTGATGAGGACACTATCGAACGTATCAAGAAGATTGATAAACCCATCGACTTAGAGACTTATGTTTCATTAACTTGTCACAATTGTCCAGACGTTGTTCAAGCCTTTAATATAATGGCTGTTTTGAACCCAAATATCACTCACACCATGATTGAAGGTGGTATGTATCAGGATGAGGTCAAAGCCAAAGGTATCATGTCTGTTCCTACGGTTTACAAAGACCAAGAAGAATTTACATCTGGTCGTGCAACCATTGAACAGCTTGTTGAAAAATTGGACGGACCACTTGATGCTGATGCTTTCGCTGATAAAGGTGTCTATGATGTTTTGGTTATTGGTGGTGGTCCTGCTGGAAACAGTGCGGCCATTTATGCTGCCCGTAAAGGTTTAAAAACTGGTCTTTTAGCAGAAACCTTTGGTGGACAAGTTATCGAGACAGTCGGCATTGAGAACATGATTGGTACGCTATATACAGAAGGTCCTAAGTTAATGGCCCAAGTTGAGGAGCATACGAAATCTTATGATGTTGATATCATCAAAAGTCAGTTAGCTACTGGCATCGAAAAGAAAGAACTTATTGAAGTGACACTGGCTAACGGTGCCGTTTTAAAATCCAAAACTGCTATCCTAGCTCTCGGAGCCAAATGGCGTAATATCAACGTTCCTGGCGAGGAAGAATTCCGCAATAAAGGGGTTACTTACTGCCCACACTGTGATGGTCCTCTATTTGAAGGAAAGAATGTTGCAGTTATCGGTGGTGGTAACTCAGGTTTGGAAGCGGCTTTAGATTTAGCTGGTATCACTAAACATGTTACGGTCTTAGAGTTCTTACCTGAATTAAAGGCAGATCAAGTCTTACAAGAACGAGCTGCTAAAACTGATAATCTAACCATTCTTAAGAACGTTGCAACCAAAGAAATTGTTGGTCAAGATCATGTAACTGGTTTGAATTACGTTGAGCGTGATACAAACGCAGAAAAACATCTTGATCTTGAAGGTGTCTTTGTTCAAATTGGTCTTGTACCAAGTACTACTTGGCTCAAAGATAGTGGCATTGAACTCAATGAGCGCCAAGAAATTATCGTTGATAAATTTGGTTCAACAAATATCCCTGGTATTTTTGCTGCAGGTGACTGTACAGATAGCGCCTACAAGCAAATCATTATCTCCATGGGGTCTGGTGCTACAGCTGCTATTGGAGCCTTTGATTACTTGATTAGACAATAATCAACACTAACATGTTAGTAATCAATCTACAACAGTTATAATTAATATGAAGAGGTTGAATGTCTTTCAACCTCTTTATGTTTCTTGTAAATAGGCAGTTTGAATAATCAACCAGTCAATTTGATGAAAGAGACTTGACGAATCTTTTTTTTTTCGATAGAATGGTATTTGTTATGGCGGTATAGCCAAGTGGTAAGGCACGGCTCTGCAAAAGCTTGATCGTCGGTTCAAATCCGTCTACCGCCTTCATAATACGAAGACACCTTAGGGTGTCTTTTTTTCATTATTGCATCTTGAATATACAATATAAGTGCACAATAAAAACTCATAAGATTTTCTAGTAAAA
>OLOC01002096.1_pt1 | contig 9861 bp, 4 predicted proteins | sample 1643111 | NCBI WGS metagenome assembly OLOC01 (sample SAMEA3136633, study PRJEB25190) | human gut metagenome
AGAGCTTGTAACTACCGGTGAACTTGCTGACGATATCGGACAGGACAAGGCAACAGATCTGATGAACGATGTCAAAGAAGATGTCATTGCAAATGATATCAGCGACGAAGATAAGATTGCAGATACAGTCGATGAAAAAGCGAAAGATCTGGACGTTAATCTCACCGACGAGCAGAAAGATAAGATCGTATCCCTGATGGAGAAGATTTCCCAGTATGATTACGATGTCAAATCTCTTCAGCAGACGCTGAACAACCTGGAAGGCAAGAGCGAAGGTTTCTTCACAAAACTAGTCAATAACATCAAAGGATTTTTCGGCGGAAATGACAGCAATTCCGGTGGAATCATCAGCCAGACCAAAGATGATATTCTCGGAAGTGATGTTGTCAGCAACAGCACACTGGACGATATCAAAGACAAAGTTCAGAATGCAGATACTGAAGGCTGGTGGGATAAAGTCGTGAACTTTTTCAAGGGACTGACCGGAAGTGATTCAGATTCCTCAGACAGCAATTCTTCGGACGACAGTTCCTCCAACTAAAGTCACTGTACTTTCGATATTTTACAGACGGAGGATACAGGTATGAAAATACTGAATTTCGGGTCATTAAATATTGATCACGTATATAAAGTACCGCACTTTGTGAAGAAAGGGGAAACCCTTTCTTCCGAAGATTTAAAACAATATCCGGGTGGAAAAGGACTGAACCAGTCTATCGCCCTTGCAAAAGCCGGCATGTCAGTCTGGCATGCCGGAGTCATCGGAGCCGATGGACAATTTCTCTCTGACATTTTAACTGCTGCCGGAGTACATACAGAACTTCTGCATACCGACACAAAAACGCCAACCGGGCATGCAATCATCCAGAATGATGTGCAGGGAGACAATTGTATTCTTCTCTATGGCGGAACAAACCAGCAAATCACAACAATATATGCAGATGAAGTTCTCTCTCATTTTGGCTCAGGAGATTACCTGGTACTCCAGAATGAGATCAATCAGCTCTCTTATATCATTATCAATGCGAAAGCCAGAGGCATGAAGATCATCTTGAATCCATCTCCAATGGATGCGAAGATTTTTGAACTTCCGCTGCATCTCATCGATCTGTTTTTTGTAAATGAGATTGAAGCTGCCGGGCTGATTAAGAGCAAACTGTCGGATGCTGATATTTCCGATAACGAAGAGCTTGCTTCCAGACTGCAGGAGCTTTTCCCTGAGAACGATTTTGTACTGACACTCGGCGAAGAAGGTTCTATGTATCTCTCTTCCGACACACAGATTTATCAGCCAGCCTTTAAAATAAAAGCTGTAGACACAACCGCTGCCGGAGATACATTTACCGGGTTCTTTTTATCCGGACTGTTACACGGCAAAAATATTCCTGCTTCGCTGGAACTGGCGTCAAAAGCATCTGCCATTACCTGCTCCAGAGCAGGAGCGGCTGTCTCTATCCCGACGATGGAGGAAGTGAAATAGCTAAGCGGTGACTCTATTCGAGTTTCTTTTACTTTTCAGAACCATCCCCGCTCATTCGCAAATTCGCGCGTCCTTCGCGCTTTTCCGCTGCTTCGCAGCTCTTTTGCTCATGTTCGGGGCGGTGACTCTATTCGAGTCACCTGTATAAAAAGAAGAGACGACACCTGCATGCAAGCATGCCGTATCGTCTCTTCTTTTTATACTTGGTTCTGAATAGTTACTCTTAAAATTCAAAAACTGCTACGCCGTATGGTGGAAGTGAATATGCGAATGAATATGGTCTTCCGTCGCATTCCTGCTTCTGTGCTTTGTATACCTGCGGGCGTTTCTCACCCGTTCCACCGTATTTCTCTTCATCGCTGTTCAGCAGCAACTTATACTGTTTTCTCTTCGGAACACCGACACGATAATCTGCTCTTTCCATCGGTGTGAAGTTACATACGAACAACAGATTCTTCTTGCCATCTTTGGAATGACGCATGAAGCTGAAAATACTTCTGTATGCGTCATCAGCATTGATCCACTCAAAGCCACCAAATTCATGATCTGCCTCATACATCGCTTTTTTATTCTTATACAAATGCAGAAGATCACGTACCCAGTTCTGGATTGCCTGATGTTCCGGCTCTGCAAGAAGATACCAGTCCAACTCTCTCTCCTCACTCCACTCACGGAGCTGTGCAAATTCCTGTCCCATAAACAACAGTTTCTTACCGACATGTCCCATCATAAATGCATATCCGACTTTCAGATTCGCATATTTATCAAATCCAAGTCCCGGCATCTTATTCAACATTGAACACTTCAGATGTACAACTTCATCATGCGACAGAACCAGAATATAGTTCTCACTATATGCATAACTCATTGCGAATGTCATCAGATTATGATTATCTTTTCTGAAATACGGATCCAATTTCATATATTCTGTAAAATCATGCATCCAGCCCATGTTCCATTTCAGGCTGAATCCCAGTCCGTCATCTTCCACATCCCCGGTTACCTTCGGCCATGCAGTAGATTCCTCAGCAATCATCATTGCACCTGGATTACGGCCAAGCACAACCGAATTAAGATGCTTAAAGAAATCAATCGCTTCAAGGTTCTTATTCTCTCCGTACTTATTCGGCACCCACTCTCCTGCATTCTTTCCATAATCCAGATATAACATGGACGCAACCGCATCTACGCGAAGACCGTCTATATGGAAGTATTCCACCCAGAACAGCGCATTGGCAATCAGGAAGTTCCGCACTTCATTCTTTCCATAATCGAAAATCTTCGTTCCCCAGTCCGGATGTTCTCCCATCCTCGGATCTGCATATTCAAACGTTGGGGTTCCATCAAAATCAGCAAGTCCGTGTGCATCTTTCGGAAAATGTGCCGGCACCCAGTCAAGAATGATACCGATATTATGCTGATGCAGATGGTTGACCATCCATGCAAAATCCTGCGGGGTTCCATATCTGGAAGTTGGTGCATAATACCCTGTCACCTGATATCCCCATGAACCGTCAAACGGATGCTCCGCAATACCAATCAGCTCCACATGCGTATAACCCATGTCTTTTACATATTTGACTATCTCTTTACCGAAATCCCGGTATGTATAAAATCCATCGTCCTCACGCCCCGGATGTTTCTTCCACGAACCGATATGCGCTTCATACACAGACACTGGTTCTTTCTTATGATCCCAGTCTTCCCTGCGCTTCATCCACTGCGTATCCGACCATTTCAGCTCACTGATATCATGCACTCTCGATGCAGTTCCCGGTCGTAACTCTGCATAGTTTGCAAATGGATCTGCCTTGAAAATGTAGTCTCCCGTATAAGTCTCAATACAATACTTATACATCATATCTTCCTGTACCTTTGGTATAAAGCACGTATAAATTCCCAACGGCTCTTCCCGCTTCATCGGATTCGCCTGTGTATCCCATTCGTTAAATTCACCGACAACGGATACCGACTTCGCATGCGGTGCCCACACAGCAAAATACACACCCTGACGGTGTCCATCCTTTACTCGGTGCGATCCCAGCTTCTTATATATCTCGTAATGGTTCCCCTGTCCAAAAAGATACTGATCCAGCTCCCCGATCTCATATGTTTTTTTCTTTCTTTCAGCCATAATTCCACCTTCCCATACTCTTATGGTAATATATTTATTATACGTTAGAACAAGGTAAAAAGAAAGAGTTTTGACAAACATTATCTGTCAAAACTCTTTTTTCTCATTTATAGTTTGAATTTATTTTTATTATCAAACTAAATTCTGAAATCCTCTTCTTTAAGGATGATCCGGTCTGCGTGATCCGTTCCTTTTCCAAAGACTCTTCTTGCAAGATGTTTTACATTTGCTTTCTGTGAATGAGCGATTGCTTCATCCATAATCTCTTTAACCTCGGCAACTGTTACGGCATGATCCTCTCTCTGCATTACATCGATTCGGCTGTACAATGCAAGGATTCCCATTTCATCCAGTTTATATCCATTTTCCTTCGCATATGTCTGACCGAATGTTACCAGCTCATCATTGATAAATACCGGCAGCTCCAGTTTTGAAGTAAACTTGCGTTTGAAATCCGGATTAGCTGTCATAATACGTTCCAATGGTTTTCTCTGATCTTCCAGTACAAACAGCATCTCTCCTGTCTTTCTTTCCATCAGATAGCTTAACTCTTCTACTGTTCTGGAATTTAACTTACCGGCTTTTTCGATAATGATCGCTCCACCACGGAGTTTCTGGATAATATTGGATAACTCTTTCTTATTCAGTGACTCTCCTGTTACAATTGCAACTTTACCCTGTTTCAGGTTACGCTGTTTCTGGATTGCTTTTACAATATCAACAGCAAGAACTGTCTTACCAGATCCTTTTCTTCCGATAACCATAAGGTTTCCTGTCTTGGAAGTTCCTTCTCTCTGTGCACGGCGGTCATTATCCAGAACTTCTACAATCTGCTCACTCATACCTCTGACTGGTACAAAGTAAGAGAATAACTTCTTCTGTTCTTCTGTAAGTCCGGCTTTCAGACCAATCTCACTTGTTGCATTTAAGTCATAACGACCGGTTACTACAAATCCTGTATCAAACGGAACTCCGCCACCTTTAGACTTCTTGATACGTTTCTGTATCTCTGCCTCTGAAGGCTCCTCGATCTCAAGCGCTTCACCGAGATCTGTATCATCATCTTTGTCATCATTGAAGAAATCATCCAGATCAAAGTCTTCTTCTTCAGCTTCTTCATAAGAAACCTCTTCCGGCTCATCTTCTGCAGATACTTCTTCCGGCTCTGCAAAATCTTCCTCTGCGAAATCTCCTTCTACGAAATCTTCTTCCTCCGCGGATGCTTCTTCAAAATCTTCTTCAGCAAAATCGGCTTCATCAAAGTCTTCCTCGCCGAAATCTCCTTCATCAAAATCAGCCTCATCAAAATCTTCGCCGTCTTCTGCGAAATCTCCTTCGTCAAAATCAGCCTCGTCAAAATCTTCGCCGTCTTCTGCGAAATCCTCTTCATCAAAGCCTTCCTCTGTGAAATCTCCTTCGTCAAAATCAGCCTCGTCGAAGTCTTCTTCTACCGGCTCCTCGTCAAAGTTCTCTTCATCGAAATCATTTTCATCATATTCCTCATCGAAGTCTTCTACATATTCTTCTTCATTGTAGTCATCCTCAATAAAATCATCACCGTCGAAGTCATCTTCTGCTCCACCAAATACTGCATCTTCCAGATCTTCTTCATCATCCAGATCTTCATCCAGTACAATTTTTGAAGTCTTAGGTGTTGCTGCTCTGCTTTCAAGCTGCTCTACCAAATCTAAAATATCGTCTGGCAGACGCTGTGTATTTTTCTTTTCTTCTGTAACTTTCTCGTCCGGCTTACCCATTGTCTGCTGTTTTGCAAGTCGTTCTGCTGCCTTTTTGGCTGCCTCCTGGATAGCGGCTTCTTTTTCAGCTTCTTTTCTGGCTCTTTCTTCTTCAGCCTTTTTTCTTGCTTCTTCCTCGGCACGCTTTCTTGCTGCTTCTTTTTCTGCCGCTATACGCTTGCGCTCTGCCTCAGCCTCAGCAGCCTTTCGCTCCAGTTCAAGTCGTTCTGCTTCGCGGCGTTTTCTTGCTTCTTCTCTTTCTTTTGCAAGACGCGCTTCATCTTTGGCTTTCTGCTCTTTGATTGCTTCTGCATTTGCTTTCTGCTTTTCTTCCCACTCCTGCAGGATCTCTTCAATCTTCATCTGTCCGCCAAGCAGAAGTTCTTCTTCCTTCTCAGCCATTGCCTTTTCTTCTATATTGATCTCCTGTACCGGATCACTTGCAGGTTCCATTGTCTCCAGCGGAACATCTTCTTCTGCAACTTCTTCCGGCTCTGCTTCATAAGCTTCCTCTGCAACTTCTTCCGGCTCTGTTTCGTAAGTTTCCTCTACGACTTCTTCCGGTTCTGCTTCATAAGCTTTCTCTTCTTCGACTGCCTCTTCTGCCACACTCTCTTCCGGCATATCCTCTTCATCGCTCTCAGCATCCTCTTCGTCAAATGCCGGTTCCGGTCTTACTCCGCCAGGTCTGCTATCATACTTCTCCTGCTGAAGCGGAGTCAGCGGTTTGTATTTCATCTTTAATTCCATCGCCTGATATACATATTTGCCTTCACTGAACCACAAGATCAGATCATCACATTCTTCCAGACACTTCGCTGTCATTCCTGCCTCGTGATACAATAATGCCAGTTCATATGCCCATTTCTCAACATATTCAGATTTCTTGAAATCTTCCAGCGCACGAATCTGTTCTTCCAGATCAGCTCCCTGTGTTTTCAGAATCTTATATTTCAAAATATACTGATTCGGATCACGCGGTGCCACTTTAACAAATTCTTCATAACAGTCAGAAGCTTCCTGTGTGTCCTCCAGTTTCAATGCCAGAAGACCTAACCGGTATATAACTTTACGGCTTCCAGGTGCACGGTCATATGCCAGGAACAGCACATCCCTGCTCTTCTGATACTCTCCATTACATTCGTAAATCTCACTGACGGTATTCAACATGGATGCATTTTTTACTCTGCGCCAGTCAATCGTATCTGCGATCTCCATAGCTTTTTTATACTGCTTCTGCTCCACGTATTCGAGCATCTGCTCGGTCTTAACCCGATATTCATATTTATCCAAATTTCTCACCTCAAAATTTAATTATATTTCTACTATTTTACTATATTTAAAGATGATATAAGTTTAGCATATGGTATTAGCATTGTCAAAATATACGCTCTATTTGTTAAAAAAATATTACAAAAATGTAACATTAAAATAGCCATTACAGTCGTTCCTGATTGCAATGGCTATCTTATATTGAATTTTATCATATTTATTATTATATTAAATCGGAGGAAATATTATTACCAATTCCCGTAACCTTTTCCTTTCTATTTTTAAGGATGAGTAAGGGGTATGTATAAAATGTTTCTTTACACATTTTATAACTTCACATAAGTTTTACTCGTTTTTCTTCTATCTGTGGTATTTATTTCCAATATGTCTGTGCAGATGTAACTCTTTATTCTATCTTCCGGTTTTTTGACATCTCCGATTTCTTTTTTTCTTCCATTCTAATCTTACCGGATTCTAACGTCTATGGTAAAGGCTTATTTTTCGGGAATCATTCTCTGCCATACCACTAACATATTGAATTGATGAATCGATTAAACTGTCCAACGGAATAAGCCTCCTTTACATGAATTTCCAAATCTTCAAATCTCTCAAATGTTATTTCGAAAATCCTTTCTCGTCAGATCTTCTTTTATTTGATTTTTAGATTTCGTATCTCTTTTGGATTGACTTTATAATAGCACCGCGCCTTTGTTTTGTCAACACTATTTTTATATTTTTATTATATTATTTTATTTCATCATTGTTATTTTATTATTATCTGTCAATTCTGACTTTTTATTCATGTTCTTCTGATACATAGCATAACATTTTCAAGCCATAACAAACAGACTCAAAATCATCATCTCTGTACTCCTCTCCTATATAATTTGCAGCTTTTTCTGCCGTAACTTCCACGCTCACTGCCTCATCCTCTGCGCGCTCCGTCTGCGTGACATGCCGTTTTTTCAGTGTGAATAACCAGGCAATTTTATTGAAAGTGACCGATATCTATATCAAAATAAAAATGCAATCCACGCTGTGTCAAAGCTTCCAGAATCGGGACGTTTCATTAAACTGGATATGTATTTAAATGATGACAAATTCGATGTGCTTGTCAGAGGGTGATTTTATAACATCTTTCGATTCCTAATTGTTAACCTTTATATTTTTATAGTTGACATTCCTCATATCTACAATTATAATGACTTTGTTAAATAAATGATTATTGTACGAACAAACTCACATCACAGAAAGGACTTTTTACATGGAGACATCAACTACTAAATCAGCTTTTACTACAAAACGTATGGTAGAGATTGCTTTGATCACTGCCGTTATCTGTATTCTGGCACCATTTGCTATTCCAATTCCAGTCAGTCCGGTGCCGATTTCACTGACAAATCTGGTTATATATATCGCTGTTTTTATTCTTTCCTGGAATGATGCACTTTTCAGCTATATCATTTATCTGCTTCTCGGAATTGCAGGTCTGCCTGTATTTTCCGGTTTTACCGGTGGACTTGAAAAGCTTGCCGGACCGACTGGCGGATATCTGATTGGATTCATTTTCATGACGATAATCGCAGGAATCGGTACTAACAAATTTGGCGGCAAAAAGCTTCCGGCTGTTCTTGGCATGGTACTCGGTCTTGCTGTTGCTTACATTTTCGGAACTGCATGGCTTGCTTACCAGATGCATATTTCTTTCATGGCAGGATTATCTGTCGGCGTGCTTCCGTATCTTGCCGGAGATGCTGTTAAGATCATTATCGCTATGATTGTAGGACCGATCTTAAGAAGCCGTCTGTCTGCAATAAAATAAATCGATTTAGCCAAATCTTAGCCCTATAGAGCCCCAACAGAATTTGCAATTGGCACTTTCATCCGGAGCCCAAACAGAGAAAACCTCCGACATATCGGTTCCTTTTTCACCTCATGTAAATCAGGAATCCTTTGCCGAAGGTTTTCTTTATTTTTCATATCTGCTATTTACATATTATAGGATTAAATTTCTATTTTTTTGTTGCAACAGTATGCAGCACCCAGTCAACAATTATATTTACAACATAAATTCCGTTTACAACAGACAGTCATCAACTTTCTTATATGTCTTCAAGCTATACGCTTTCAGTACATTTCCATGGATTACATATAGACGGTCTTTAATATATATGCCTCTTGTCGATAACGCATCACTTCCATAAATCTTTTCTTTCATGTTACACTGAAATCCCTTTTCTTCTGTATAGCTGAATAAATAATACATTTGTCTGTTTTCTCCTCCTGCCGGGAAGCCGATTATATTTTTTTCCACATCAATAAGCGCCGCTTTATAATCCCATTCCACATCTGTACTATAAACATCTTTCAGTGTATACTTATGTTCCTCTTTCACATTTTTTTTATCGGAAATATCAAACATGGACAGCTTCACACCATCTGTTACATCACCTTTCTTATCTACATCCATTCCGATGCCAAGAAGCTTATCTTCTCCATAGAAATGCAGGTAATTGGAAAATCCCGGTATTTTTAAACGCCCAAGGATCTTCGGATTCTTCGGATTAGATAAGTCTACCGAAAACAGCGGATCCGTTTCTTTATAAGTAACAAAATATCCTGTATCTCCTAAAAATCTTGCAGAATACACGCGCTCGTCTTTCGCAAGGTTTGTAATCTCTCCGGTCAGCTTTAATTTCTGATCCAGGACATAGACCGCATTTGTCTTACCTCTCGTCACAACCATGCGGAGATATCCATCATATTCATCAATCGAAAATGAATCATTCAGATATCCTCTGAATGTCTTCTGCGCAACAACCGCCAGTTTTCCTTTTTTGTAAGATAGTTTACGGAGTAATGTCTTCTCCTGCTTTCCGTTGCCAGTCCATTCTTCTTCATAATAGTAAATATTTTTGTTGCTTACATATGCGTCTCCGCCTTCTGAAAAAATAGCTTTGCTGTCTGCGATCTTATCCGGCTGTTTCAGATTAATTGACGAAACAATTTCATACATGCATCCTTTTGTTCCTTCCGGTAAATAAATATCTTTCGCCTTCATCAGATCGCCATCCACATACGGAATATAAGTGGACGGGTGCTTTTTCTTCCATTTTTCCGCTACCCAGTAATTTGAGAAAATATACAGATACCCGTCAGAAATTCTTGAAAGCTCATACTCACCGTTCTGTGATACTTCGCCCGCTTTCTTTGGATGCTTTTTATCCTGTACATCATAA
>OLOC01002101.1_pt1 | contig 9841 bp, 9 predicted proteins | sample 1643111 | NCBI WGS metagenome assembly OLOC01 (sample SAMEA3136633, study PRJEB25190) | human gut metagenome
CAACGCCCAATTTTTTTGCATAGACAGGGTCTAAAGCGTGTTCCGCGTCAATAAATGCAGCCTCACCGCCCATTTTCTGTGCCTCTGCCACAACGTGAAGTGCAACGGTTGTCTTACCCGAAGATTCAGGACCGTATATTTCTATAACTCTGCCTCTCGGAAGTCCGCCTACTCCAAGCGCCATATCAAGCGTCAACGAGCCTGTCGGAATAACTTCAACGTCAACCGAATTTGCGTCGCCGAGTTTCATAATACTTCCTGTACCGTATTCCTTTTCTATAACACTGAATACAGATTCAAGAGCCTTTTTCTTTTCCTCTGCGTCAGTCATTTTTACAACTTTAGGTTTACTCTTATCCTTTTCTTTTGCCATTTATTTTCTCCTTTAAAGTATCACTTATATTTTATACGTCAATTATATTACATAAACACTCTTTTTTCAAGCAGTTTTTAACTCAATGCCATGTAAAGTACGATTTATTGTACTTTAGTGATATTTTCAATACGGTTTGCGATATTTTCAAACGTAATTTTGCAAGTACACTCACGAACTTCTTCGCGTGTACCGTTTAAATGAAGTTCTTTCACTTCCGTTTCACCCATAACGCATATGCCGACATATACAAGTCCTACCGGCTTTTCTTTCGTTCCGCCTGTCGGGCCTGCTATGCCTGTTATGCCGACAGTAACGTCCGCACCTGTGTTTTTTCTGAGTCCCTCTGCCATTTCAAAAGCGGTTTCATAACTCACTGCACCGTGTTTTTCCAGCGTTTCGCCCTTGACACCGAGATATTTCATCTTCGCCGAATTTGCATAAGTCACAAAGCTTTCATTCAAAACCTCCGACGCACCCGAAACATTTGTTATAAGTGCCGCAAAAAGTCCTCCTGTACAGCTTTCAGCCGCTGAAACAGTCATTTTTCTTTCCGCAAGCATTTTTACAACTTTTTCGTTTAAACCGTTTACTTCCGCTTTCATATCAATCACCCAAGCCTTATTATTTAGGATATACTTCTATCTTTTCAACGCCTGCCAAAGCAGCTTCGATAAGTGTTTCAACGTCAAGTCTGTTTTCAGACTTTTCAATATTTGCACGTTTTGGATTTGTTGTAGGGTGCTTTGGTGTAAACACTGTACAGCAGTCCTCATACGGTAAAATCGATGTTTCAAATGTACCGATTTCGTGTGCTCTGTCAACTATTTCAATCTTATCCATACCGATAAGCGGCTGCAATACTGGCATATCAACAGCCGAATTTGTAACGTCAAGTGCCGCAAGAGTTTGACTTGCAACCTGTCCGACGCTCTCGCCTGTTACAAGTGCCAATGATTTATGCTTACGCGCCAATCTTTCCGCAATACGCATCATAAATCTACGCATAACAAGCGTCAAATGTTCTTCAGGGCACTTTTCTGCAATCTGCAGCTGTATTTCCGTAAACGGCACGATATACAAATTGATTTTTGACGTATATTGTGCGATTATGCTTGCAAGTTCAATAACCTTTTCTTTTGCTCTCTCACTTGTGTATGGGAATGAGAAAAAGTTTACCGCATCAATTTCAACACCGCGTTTTGAAATCATATGACCTGCAACAGGGCTGTCAATACCGCCTGACAAAAGCAATGTTGCCTTTGAGCCTGTGCCTATCGGCATACCGCCCTGTCCCTGCACTTTATTTTCATCTGCATAAACGTATGCACCGAAATCTCTGACTTCGACTTTAACCGTAACTTCGGGATTATGAACATCAACGACTATACTCGGATATTCGTCGTCAAGATAACCGCCGACTTCCATACAAATTTGAGGTGAGTTAAGCGGGAACTGCTTATCAGAACGCTTTGCCTCAACCTTAAATTTAACGCCGTCCTTAAAGTCTTTCTTCAAATATTCCTTGGCTTTAGCCTTTATATCCTCAATATCCTTTTCACAAACAACCGCTCTTGTAATCGAAACAATACCGAATATTTTCGACAATCTTTCCACTACAATATCCATTTTATCCTCATCGAAAACTTCGACATAAATTGTAGCCTGTGCAAGTCTTGCCTTTACCTCAGCCACATTTTTCAGTGAATTTCTGATGTTGTTCATCAGTATATTTTCAAACTTCGGACGATTACCGCCCTTTAATATAATTTCTCCGTATTTTGCAAGAATAATCTCTTTCATTTACATAAATCTCCTTATTGTCGCAACCTCTTTTGCAATAATTTGCGCCGCTTTTATAACGTCTGCTTCTTCTGTCAATCTGTCAAAACTGATTCTCAACGCACCGTTAATTTCTTTTTTATCAAGTCCCATGGCCGTAAGTACATGGCTCGGCTGCGGTTTGTGGCTTGAACAAGCCGAACCTGTTGAAACGTATATTTTATGTGCCTCAAGTGAATGAAGAAGTATTTCAGCCTTTATGCCGATAAACGATACGTTTAAAACACTGCCGGAATTATATTCGTCAGAGCCGTTTATCTTAATATTCGGTATTTCTTGAAGTTTTTCTTTCATTGTGTTTCTCAAATGTATAAGTTTTGATTGGTCGGTGTCACATTCAGCAGCCGCCGCACCGAATGCAAGTATACCGCCTACATTTTCCGTACCCGGTCTTATTTCACCCTGTTGTTCACCGCCGAACAATATCGGACGTATCATTCTTGTATCTGCTACATACAATGCACCCGTACCTTTAAAGCCGTGAATTTTATGACTGCTTATCGTAACAAGGTCCGCACCCATTTTTTTCGGTTTCACATCTATTTTACCAAACGACTGTACACAGTCAGTATGAAGATGTGCATAAGGTGCTTTTTCAAGCATAATTTCTCTTATTTCTTCAATCGGCTGAATAACGCCTGTTTCATTATTGACGTGCATAACGCTTATAAGTATCGTTTCATCATCAAGAACGTTTCTAAGCATATCAAGGTCTACTCTGCCTTCACTGTCAACGTCAAGATACTCAACATTAAATCCGTCAATTTCAAGTTTTCTGAATGCTTCAAGTACAGACGGATGTTCGATTTTGCTCGTAACAATTTTTGTACCGATTTTGTGACGTGCCGCCGCAACGCCGAAAACAGCCAAATTATTCGCCTCGGTACCGCCCGATGTAAACAAAATATTTTTACTTTCAACGCCAAGCATATCGGCAATATTTTTTTTGCTTTCGTTTATGAGTTTTTCCGCCTCAATACCCAAACCGTGAAGCGACGACGGATTACCGAAACATTCCGCCGCCTTAATCATTGCATCAACTGCCGCTTTTGACGGTTTTGTTGTTGCCGCATTATCAAGATATATCATACTCTTTCCACCTTTATTACCAATGCCATTCCGCTTTTTATTGTAATATTGCATTTATCCGCAAGCATAATATTGCTTATGCCGCGGCTACTGCCGAAATACAAAGTTTCGTCATTCAACGGATATTCAAGTCCGTCTGTCGTTATTCCGACCGCATTATCCTTTATCGGAATTATAGACAGAGTTTGTCCTGTTTTTCCGTTTAACGACAATTTATCTTTTAACAAATAAATTTCATTATTATCGTCTATAAGCACACCGTTTTTACACTTTTCAAGCAATAAAATATCCGCTATACTGTGGTCAAAACGGTCGCCTGTCATGGCGATAAGGACTATGTCTTCATATCCATTATCCACCGCATAAGCTACCGCAAGTTCACCGTCTGTAAAATCCTTGCGTTTTGGATATTCAATTCTGTCCTTAACTTTTTCAAAATTCTTTGCCGAATCAAAATCACCTATAAGCACATCAGGCACTATCCCCATTTTTTCCGCATGATTATAGCCACCGTCGGCACATATTATAAAATCATTGTCATTGATTTTGCTTTTTATATATTGATAGTCTTTTATATCACCGTTACCGATTATTACCGCACGCATTATCTCATAAGACTCCTTACAGAGCCCTCAATATCGTCATTAAACACAGCCGTTTCCGCAACAATTATATTTACGCCTGCATTAATCGCATTGTCAATATTGTTTGCATTAATTCCGCCGTCAACTTCAATATCAAAGTCACTGCCCATTTTTTCACGAATATACGCAATCTTTTCATTAACGCTTTCAATATATTTCTGACCGCCGTAACCCGGCTCAACGCTCATAACAAGCACCATATCGACTTTATCAAGGTACTTTTCAATCGCCGATACAGGTGTTTTCGGATTAATCGAAATCGCCGCTTTTTTACCTCTCTTCTGTATCATTTCAATACATTCTTTCGGCTTATCGGTTGCCTCGATATGAAAAGTAACACCGTCCGCACCGGCATTGATAAATTCATCAATATATCTTTCCGGCTTATCTATCATAAGATGTACATCAAAAAACATATCTGTATACTTGCGTAATGACTTTATAACAGGCATTGCAAAAGTCATATTCGGAACAAAATGTCCGTCCATAACATCAATATGCAACCACTGTGCTCCTGCGTTCTGCCCTTTTTACCTGCTCGGCAAGTATACCGAAATCTGCCGACAATATAGACGGTGATAATATCATTTCTTTTCCCATTCCTTTACTGATTTTAGTTTATTGTATATTTGAGTATAGCTGTCGTATCGTGACTGAGCCATTTCTCCGTTTTTAAGCTTTTCTTTTATATAGCAATCAGGCTCGTTTATATGTGAGCATCCTCTGAAACGGCATTTATTTTGAGAGTCCGCCATTTCGGGAAAATACTGCCACAAATCGTCAGCCTTTATATTTTCAATTTCAAGTGAACTGAAACCGGGTGTATCAAGTACAAAACCTCCGCTTTCAAGTTCAAACAATTCAACGTGACGCGTCGTATGTTTTCCGCGGCTTATTTTTTCGGAAATACTTCCCGTTTCAAGCTCTCCGTTTGTGATAATACTCAAAAGACTCGACTTACCAACTCCCGAAAGTCCCGTAAATGCAGTCGTCTTATCCTTCAAATAATCCATAAGCAAATCCGTGCCGTCTTGTCTTTCGGCACTTACAGAAAATATTTTATATTTGGCTTTTGAATATATTTCTTCTATATCCTCACGTTTTTTTATATCTGTTTTATTAATGCAAATAACAGGAGTTATATTATTAATCTCCGCATTTATAAGCATTTTATCTATCAAAAACAAATTCGGCTCCGGTGACGCCGCCGCAACGACAAGCATCATTGTATCAACATTTGCAACCGGCGGTCTTATAAGCGACGATTTTCTCGGCATTATTTCAATAATACTGCCTTTTTCGCCGTCCGTTTCAATATTCACCTTATCGCCAATCATAGGTGTTATCTTTTCCTTGCGAAAAATTCCCCTTGCTTTACATTCGTATATGCTATCAGAGGCCTTTACATAGTAAAAGCCTCCAATACCCTTCATTATAGTTCCAACCATAATTACCTCTAATTAAAGTTTATTGTTCTGTCACTTACCTTACTTCCGTCTATATAAGCCTGAACTTCCGCAGTTCCAGAGCCTGTAATTTCAACCGATACAGTGCCTTCGTCCTTTGAGTGAACTGCATTATGAACTGTTTTTCCGTTTGCTACAATTTCAACATCAACCGAATCATCTGCAGTGTCCGGAATTTTTACAGTGAAAGTTCTTGTTGATGTTTGGTTTGATGAACCCGAATCACTGTTTGAACTGTCGGATGTGTTTGAACTTGAATTATCGTTGCTTGATGTATTTGAATTGCTTGAACTGTTTTGGTTTGTGCTTGCATTGTTTTGTTCACTGTTTGTCTGTGATGAATTCTTTTGTTCCGCTTGTTGATTTGATTGGTCTGTCTGTGTTTCTTCACCCTTTGAAAGTACAATGCTTACATATGAGCCTTTATTTGCAGTCTTGCCAAGTTCAGGGCTTTGTGAAATAACAGTTCCCTCTTGTGCCGAAGACGCTTTTCTTGAAACGTTACCGAGATTTAAGCCGTTTGCTTTAAGTGTTGCCTCCGCCTGTTCTCTGCCCAAACCGATTATGCTCGGAACAGATACTCTTTCAGTCGCAGGAGTAGCTTGCGCACTGCTTCCTCCCTTACCTTTGCTGACGTGGATATTTATAATATCGTCTTTGTTAAGTTTTGTTCCGCCCAATGGTGTCTGACGAATTACATATCCTGACGGTACGTCATCTGATTCGTCTTCAACAACCGTATAGTTAAGTTCAAGTTCAAGTATTTCCGCAATAGCCTCATCAAACTGTTTTCCGGTAACATCAGGCGCTACAATATCACCGCCCGATGAACCTATTGAAACTATAAGTTTTACATCAGAATTTTTTGCCACAACCTTTTTAGCTGTAGGGTCTTGTGAAATTACGCAATTTTCCGCAACCGTATCCGAAAGCGAATATTCGATTTCATCAGCCAAATGAAGTCCTGCTTTTTCAATTTCCGCAGTTGCCTGTTCAATAGTCATATTTTTAAGGTCAGGCACAATCGCCTCTTTACGCATATTTATAAAGAAAAATGCTCCAAGAACTATAAGTAAAATAACTGCCGCCGTTGAAATTGCAAGAACAACCGCAATTCTATCCTCTTTTTTTTGCTTTTTATTCTTTTTCTTCACAACTTTTTTACGTTTTGTACGACCTCTTGCCGGAAGTTCTTCTTCATAAGGTTCTTCCTCCTCTACCGTTTCCGGTACATCAAGATTATCGTCAAAATCGCTTTCATCGTCATACGCATAATCTTCCTGCGGTACGACTTCTTCATATACATCATCACGGCTCGGAAGTGGCTCGTCTGCAAGTACAGCATGAAGATCGTCAACAAATTCCTGTACATTTTGGTATCTGTTACTTTGTTCTTTTGAAATTGCTTTCATTGTAACATACGCCAAATCAGTCGGTATATCAAGATTTACGCATTTAACGTTTACCGGTTCTTTTTCAAGGTGCATAAGTGCAACGCTTACAGGTGTATCACCGTCAAACGGAACTTTTCCGGTAAGCATTTCGTAAAGCACAATACCGAGTGAATATATATCACTTCTTGCGTCAGTAAATCCTCCTCTTGCCTGTTCAGGTGAAATATAATGCACCGATCCCAAAGCACTTCCGCCGACAACGGTAGTTTCTCCCGCAACAGCTCTGGCAATACCGAAGTCCGTTACTTTTAAAGTCTTGTCCTTTGTCATAAGTATATTTTGAGGCTTAATATCACGATGTATTATATTAATCGAATGTGCCTCACTTATACCTTGTCCTATCTGAATAGCAAAGTCGCACGCCTCCTGCCAAGGAAGTGCGCCCTTTTGCTTTATGTATTCTTTAAGTGTAATGCCGTCGACGTATTCCATAACCATATAATTAAGACCGCCCTCTTCGCCGACATCATAAACAGACACAATATTATTGTGTACCAAACTTGCCGATGACTGAGCCTCTTTTATAAAGTTTGAAACAACTTGTTCTTCACCCTCAAGTGAATCACGAAGTATTTTTATCGCAACATATCGGTTTAAAAGCGTATCTTTCGCCTTGTAAACGGTAGCCATACCGCCCGTACCGATTTTTTCAAGCATATCATATCTATTTCCAAGTGTTATTCCAACTAAATTATCACTGTTCATTATCACATTTCTCCCTTTCCAAAGCCACAATGGTAATATTATCTCCGCCGCCTCGTTCATTTGCAAGTGCTACAAGTTCTTCCGCACTTTTCTGAAGGTTGCTTTTATTTTTAATATATGTTCTGATTTCATCGTCCTCTACGAAATTTGTAAGGCCGTCAGAGCATAGCACAAGAGTTTCACCGTTATAAGGTTTAATCGAAATATCTACTTTTACGGTGTCCTCTGCACCCATAGCACGCGTTATGTAGTTCTTTTTAGGGTGATTTTTTGCCATTTCGGGACTTATTTCACCTCTTGATACAAGTTCCTGTACATAGGAATGGTCTTTTGTTATCTGTTTGATTTCGTCACCTATCATATAGGCTCGTGAATCTCCGACGTGTGCCGTAATAATCTTGTTTTGATAAATCATTGCAAGCGTCGCCGTTGTTCCCATTCCCATTACTTTATAATGATTCTTTGCATAATTGTATATGATACTGTTCGCCGATATAAACGCCTGACGTATAACTTCTCCTGCCTCTACATAGTCGAGTTCGGTATCAAGATTTTTTTCTAAGTGGTTTTCTATAATATCGACAACCATCATACTTGCGACTTCACCGGCTTGATGACCGCCCATTCCGTCCGCAACAACTGCGTAAGGGAACGTGTCGCTTTCATTTACGTAATAATTGTCCTCATTAATTTTTCTGTGCATTCCTATATCGGTAACCGCACCAAACTGCATTTTGAAAATCACCTCATTTCACTAAAGAATTATAGTTTTTGATATTATATCACTTTTTTTCTCAGTTGTCCACAGGAAGCTGATATATCTGAGCCGAGTTCACGTCTTACTGTCGCATTTATACCAAGATGTGTCAATTTTTCTTGGAACGCTCTTATATCGTCATTACTTCCTTTTTCAAAATTTCTTTCTTCAACTTTATTTACAGGTATAAGATTTATATGCCCGTGCAGGTCACGTACAAGATTTGCCAGTTCCTCTGCATTTGCCATACTGTCATTTACACCGTGAATAAGAGAATATTCAAAACTGATACGTCTGTTTGTCGTCTTTACATATTCTCTGCAAGCCGTCAATAATTCTTCAATATCGTATTTATGATTTACAGGCATTATACTGTCACGAATTTCATTGTTAGGCGCGTGCAGAGATATTGTCAGCGTTATAGGAAGTTTTTCCTTTGCCAACGCGTATATCCCCGGCACAACACCGCAGGTTGACAGTGAAATGTGTCTGTATCCTATGTTAAGTCCTTTTTCATGGTTTACATTGTGCAAAAACTTTATGACGTTATCGAAATTGTCAAGCGGCTCGCCTATACCCATCATAACAATATTGCTTATACGCTCGCCGACGTCTTTTTGTGCAAAAATAACTTGATTAAGTATTTCACCCGGCGTTAAACTTCTGTAAAGTCCGCCTATCGTTGATGCACAAAAACGACAACCCATTCTGCAGCCGACTTGACTTGATATACAAATCGTAAGTCCGTGATGATAACGCATAACAACGCTTTCTATACAATTTCCGTCCGGAAGTTCAAAGAGATATTTTACAGTACCGTCTATTTTCGATACATATTTTTCTCTGATTTTAAGCGTTGAAACATACGTTTCTTTTTCGAGTTTTTCCCTTGTTGCCTTTGACAGGTTCGTCATTTCATCATAGCTTTCCACGCCTTTATGAAGCCATGAAAAAATCTGCTCGGCTCTGAATTTCTTCTCGCCGACGGATGTAAGATATTCAATTAATTCATCATATTCAAAATCTTTTAAATCAATCATTTACTTAATCCTTTTCATCTTACAGATATAAAATCCGTCTGTGTTATCTATATGCGGATAAAATGTCTTTTCAAATACTTTTTCAAAATTTTCGTTATCCGCCGTAAAGCTGTCTGTAACAGTCTCATTTTCTTCTTTTTCAATCGTACACGTTGAATAAACAATCTCACCGTTTATTTTAAGATATTTTGACGCATTGTCAAGTATCTGTCTTTGAATTTTCGGTAAATCGTTATCCTCTGCCCTGTTCCACTTTATTTCGGGCTTTCGTCCGATTATTCCCAAACCCGAACACGGAACATCACAAAGTATTTTATCTGCAGTATTTATCATACTTTCGTCTATTTTACAGCCGTCCGAAAGTTTAGGTTCGATTATCGTTATTCCGAGCCTTTCGGCATTCTTTTTTATAAGCTCTATTTTATGTTCGTGTACGTCAAAGGCATATATTTTGCCTTTGTTGTTCATCAA
>OLOC01002103.1_pt1 | contig 9835 bp, 8 predicted proteins | sample 1643111 | NCBI WGS metagenome assembly OLOC01 (sample SAMEA3136633, study PRJEB25190) | human gut metagenome
GCAGAAGAAGAGCTGAAAGCACAGGAGATTCAGTATAAGATTCCGGAACAGGGAATCATGATTGAGACTCCGGCAGCAGCGATCATCAGTGATAAACTGGCAGAGATGGTTGATTTCTTCAGTATTGGAACGAATGATCTGACCCAGTATACACTGGCAATTGACCGCCAGAATGAAAAACTGGATGAGTTCTATAATCCACATCATGAAGCAATCCTGCGTATGATCCAGATGGTTGTGGACAATGCACATAAATGTGGCAAATGGGCAGGTATCTGCGGAGAACTGGGAGCAGATGCAACTCTTACCGAGCAGTTTGTACGTATGGGACTGGATGAACTCTCTGTAGCACCATCCATGGTTCTGAAGCTTCGTAAAATCGTTCGCGAGATGAAAGTAGAAGAATAACTAAATAAGAAAAAATATCAAAAATGAAAACCGTTTTCATATTGACACTCTATCAGAATGTGCTATAATATGAAAACGGTTTTCATTTTGGGTAAAAAGAAGGAAGAAATTATGGGAACGAAAGCACCTTATCAGACAAAACAAATGAAACAGATACTGGCTTATCTTCAGACGATAGAGGGTACACATGTAACGGCCGCAGATGTCTGCTCCTATTTCAAAGAGCAGGGAATCAATGTCGGAACGACAACAGTTTACCGTAATCTTGAAAAGATGGTAGAGCAGGGACTGGTTGCAAAATACAATGTAGATGGGACGAGCAGTGCCTGTTTTGAATATCTCGGAGCGGAGGAGCATTGCCACAAGATGTCCTGTTTCCACTGCAAATGCGAAAAATGTGGAAAACTGATACATCTTCACTGCGAGGATGTGGTTAAACTGGAACAGCACCTGATGGACAGTCATGGATTTCGCATGGATTCGTGCAGAACGGTTTTTTATGGAATCTGTGAAGAATGCAGAGGACTGGAAGATGACAAAAAAGAAACAGAGACTGTACATATCAGGGCAAAATAAGCGGAATATAAGGTAACGGAGTAGAATGCTGAGACAGAAGAAAGCAGGTATAAGGATGAAAAAATGGATCACTGGTGCGCTGGCAATTCTGCTGGGTGTGATGAGCATTGCGGTTCCTTTTTCAGGAATGCACATAGCAGAAGCCAAAACAACGGAGGAAACAGACAGGAAACTGAATATTGTGACAACCATTTTTCCGGAATATGACTGGACAAGAAATATTCTGGGGAACAGGGAAGCGGATGTGAATCTTACGATGCTCCTGGATAATGGGACAGACCTTCATAGTTTTCAGCCGGCAGTGAAAGATATTATGAAAGTATCCAGCTGTGATCTCCTGATCTATGTGGGTGGAGAATCCGACCAGTGGATTGAGGATGCACTGGAATCGGCTCAGAATAAAGATATGAAGACGATTAATCTGATGGAAGTCCTTGGCGATACGATTAAGGAAGAAGAAACAGTTGAGGGTATGCAGGACAGTGAACACGAACATGGTCATGAGGACGAGCATGCCCATGAGGGTGAGGATGAGAAGGAATATGACGAGCATGTCTGGACTTCCATGCGAAATGCTTCTGTGATCTGTGACGCGATTGCAGAAACGCTTGAGGAGATGGATCCTGAGAATAAAGAAATCTATCAGACAAATGCTGAGAACTACAAAGCAAAACTTTCTACACTGGATCAGAAATATCAGGAAACGGTAGATACAGACAGACAGAATACGCTGATCTTTGCCGATCGTTTTGCATTTCGTTATCTGGTCGATGATTATGGACTGAACTATTATGCGGCTTTTTCCGGATGCTCGGCAGAGTCGGAAGCAAGCTTCAAGACTGTGACTTTTCTTGCGGGTAAACTGGATGAACTGGGAATAAAAACGGTATTGACGATTGAGAAGTCCGATGACAGGATAGCACAGACCGTGATTGAAAATACAAAAAAGAAAGATCAGAAGATCCTCGAGCTTAATTCCATGCAGTCGATCACTTCGGATGAGATTAAAAACGGAGTGACATATCTTTCTGTGATGGAAGATAATCTGAAGGTTCTGAAAGAAGCACTTAAGTAGGAAAAGAGGAACAACAATGGCACAGCTTACATGTAAAAATCTTACATTGGGATATGATAACCGGGCAATTCAGGAAGACCTGAATTTCTCTATTGATGCAGGTGATTACCTTTGCATCGTAGGTGAAAATGGTTCCGGTAAATCTACATTGATGAAGACACTTCTTCATCTGCAGGCACCGATCAGCGGCAGTATTGAACTGGGAGATGGCCTGAAAAAAAACGAAATTGGTTATCTGCCACAGCAGACGCTGGTGCAGAGAGATTTTCCGGCATCCGTGAGGGAAATTGTGTTATCTGGATGCCAGAGTCGTTGTGGATGGAGACCTTTTTATAACAAAGAGGAAAAAATGGTTGCCCAGAGAGCCATGGAAAAAATGATGATCCAGGATCTGGCAGATCAGTGCTATCGCGAACTTTCCGGAGGGCAGCAGCAGCGGGTTCTTCTTGCAAGAGCTCTTTGTGCAGCACAGAAGATCCTGCTTCTGGATGAGCCGGTTTCGGGACTTGATCCGAGAGTGACAGCAGAGATGTACCAGCTGATCAGGAATCTGAATAAAAAAGATGGAATTACGATCATTATGATCTCACATGATATTGCGGCGGCAGTAAAATATGCAACACATATCCTGCATATCGGGGAGCATTGCTTCTTCGGAACAAAGAAACAGTATCTGGAAAGCAGTCTGGGAAAGGCGTTTACTGGACAGGAAGGAGAGGACGAATAAGATGTTTGAGACACTTCGTATGTATTTTCAATACCCGTTTGTGCGTTATGCATTGATCGTTGGGGTACTGATCGCATTATGTTCTTCACTTCTGGGCGTGACTCTGGTATTGAAACGTTTTTCCTTTATCGGTGACGGACTTTCTCATGTGGCATTTGGGGCAATGGCGATAGCATCTGTCCTGAATATTACCAACAATATGCTGTTTATCCTGCCGGTAACAGTAATCTGTGCGATCCTTCTTCTTCGTGCTGGTCAGAACACAAGAATCAAGGGCGATGCGGCGATTGCCATGATCTCTGTCGGAGCCCTGGCAATCGGATATCTTTTGATGAATCTTTTTTCCACCAGCCCAAATATCTCCGGAGATGTATGCAGTACATTGTTCGGCTCCACATCGATCCTGACACTGACAAAAGGCGAGGTATGGCTGTGTGGAATCCTTTCTGTTGTGGTTGTTGCTATTTTTATTCTTTTTTATAATAAAATTTTTGCAGTAACATTTGATGAGAATTTTGCCAGAGCGACCGGAACGAGAGCGAATGCCTATAATCTGCTGATTGCAGTTGTGATTGCAGTGATCATTGTACTTGCAATGAATCTGGTAGGTTCACTTCTGATTTCAGCACTTGTAATTTTTCCGGCGTTGTCAGCAATGCGGTTGTTTAAATCTTTCCGCTCGGTAACGATCAGTGCGGCAGTGTTGTCCGTTTTAAGTGCTACTGCCGGCATTCTGATCTCCATTCTGGCAGGTACTCCGGTTGGCTCCACGATCGTGGCAGTGGATATTGCTGTATTTCTGATTTCTTATGGCATTGGAAGGATTACGGGAAGATAAAAATATCTCAGCCGGAGCTGGATCCCCGACTGAGACAGTATTTAAAAAATGTTGGTTTATAACAGGAATTCTTGTAGAACTCAGATTTCTACGAGGATTCCTTTTTCTTTGTCATAATGGCAGTATTTGCCATTTGCGGAGATGAACGGCTGATATGTATCGGTACGGGTGTCTTTGACATAGACAACACCGGTTGCGATCATCTCAACAAGAGAGAAACGTTTGCTCAGGCTGGAAATCCACGCATAGGTCTTCTCGTTGTCAGAGTCAGCTGCAAGCAGACTGTAACCGTCGTCACAGGCTTTGAGAGAGAAATAGATTTTTTCAGGTTTTACAATTTCCTTGAAAACCTGACTGGTAATGTAAGAAGAGAAATTCTCCTTTACAAATTTCTGGAAGGTTTTCGTGGTATAAACTTCTCCGGATACTTCATCAGTGATTCTGTCTCCACGCTCCAGACGGTTCTTGATCAGAGTCAGAACTTCGATCGTCCAGTTGATAAAGGAGATACTGCTGTAGGTCATGCTTTCCTGAAGCTGGTCGATCAGCTTTTTTGTCAGGACATTTGATTTGGCCGCTTCGTTAAAAAGTTCTTCGTTCATAATGTTCCCTCCATAATAAATGTATGTGGTAATTGATAATTTTTATTATAAAGTGCAGTTGTGCAAAAAGCAATGAAAAACAGATGAAACATCATAAAAATTGTATAAAATACACATACTTAGCACTTGCTGTTGCTTGAACCACATATTTTGAATATGTTGCAGAAAAATAGGGAATCAGTTACAATAGAATCAGGTGTGAAATCAGAATTCAAAATAAAGAAGAGAATAAGATCTGCCGGCAGTTCGGGGCAATTGATGGGATGGAAACAGAATGAAGAAGGATAAAGATAAGAAACTGACTTATTTTTTGAGAGCCGCGATGATGGTTCTGACAACGATACTGATCGTATTGTTTCTGGTGATCATGTCTATGGTGGGCAAGATCCAGGGAACGGCCCGTGTCATTAACTATGCGGGACTGGTGCGCGGCGGCACGCAGCGTATGGTCAAGCTGGAGATTTCCGGGGAGCCGCAGGATAAGATGTATGAGACGATCTCGTCCTATATTGAAGGACTGCGCTATGGAAGTGACAAGTTGAATTTTGTGCGTCTTGCGGATAAGGATTTTCAGAACAAGATGGACGAGCTTGCACAGTGTTTTGAAGAAGAACTCAGAAGTGAACTTCTCCTTGTCAGGGAAAAAGGTTACGAGAACACCGATATTATTTCGAAGAGCGAGCATTTTTTCCAGATTTGTGACGAGGCGGTCAGCTACGCGGAAGTTTATTCCCAGAAAAAAGCCACAGCCCTGGATAAACTGGAAAAAGTAGTTTTGGCGGATATCCTGGGCCTGGTTCTGATCATCGGAACAGAACTTGTCAAGGCAGTCCGTTTTGCCGCACAGAACAGGATCCTTCAGAAAAAAGTCTACCTCGATGAAGCAACCGGGCTTCCGAACAAGAATAAATGTGAGGAGATCCTTAATGCTCCAGATCCGATCCCGGCAGATGAACTGGTTGCGATGTGCGTATTTGACCTGAATAATCTGCGAACGATCAACAATAATCTTGGTCATGACAAAGGTGACGAATACATCCGTTCTTTTGCAATACAGCTTCGCGAGGCTGTCCCGGAGGAATTTTTTGCAGGGCGTGACGGCGGTGATGAGTTTATAGCTGTCCTTAAGGGACTTGACCACAATGGTGTTCGGGAATGTCTTCAGAATATCAGGGATCATGCGGCAGAATACTCCCGCAAAAATCCGGAAATGCCGATCAGTTATGCGGCAGGTTACGCATTGTCGAGTGATTTCGACGGCTGTACTATGAGAGATCTGTTCCGTTTTGCGGACAAAAACATGTACATTGACAAGAATAGGGCAAAGATGGAAGAAGCGGCAGCGAAGCAGAAGATGAATATTCAGATCCTTGAGAACATCTCTGAACAGGGCTATGAATTTTCGAGCTGCATGTACTGTGATGCTTTGCTGGATCAGTATTATGTGCTGAGATCCGGTTCGAAATTTTTCCTTGCAGATGACGGAAGTTACTCCGGTGCCGTTGAGCAGATCATACAGGAACTTTCTACAGAGGAGAACAGGAAAGATCTCCGTCTTCAGCTTCAGATCGAATACCTGAGCGAGCATCTGACAAAAGATTCCGGGAAATTTGAGCTTCCATATCAGTATCAGTACGGCGAAAATGTGTACCGTGGCAGAATGACGCTTCTGTATCTCAACGGGACAGAGGATGGACGACTGCATCATTTTATCCTGGGATTTGAGACTTTCCAGAACCGAAATGAGAACGAGGCGAACGAAAAACACCGGCTGGCACGTTATTACGAGCAGCTTCGGCAGTCGATCGTGGAGAATGGAAACTACGCGGAGGCACTTTTGCAGACAGCACATTCTGTCTATACAGTAGACCTGACGAATGACAGGCTGGAGAGTGCTTTTTATCATACGAAATCAAAAAAAATTACTTTTGAGGTTCAGACACCATGTTCTTACGATGATTATTGCAGCGAGCGCAGAGCCTATATAACAGAAGACACCATGGAAAATTACCGTATCGTGGATTCTTCTTCCAAGCTTCTTCAGCGATTTGAGACGGGTTCCAGGCAGGTAACAGTGGAATACCGCGAAAAGAGCGATGATAACGCTCTTGTCTGGCTCCAGAAAACCGTTCTGATGTCCAGAGACACCGTATATGACTCAAAGACCAACAAAGAAAGTACAGTAGTTCATGGCATCATTCTGTTCAAAAACACTTCAGAATTCCATGAAAAAGAAGTAAAAGAAAACGAACGTCTCAAGATCGCGATCGAGGAGGCTGATTCCGAAAATCGTGCCAAGACAGAATTTATGAACCGCATGAGCCACGATATCCGCACGCCGATCAACGGAATCATGGGAATGCTCGACATTATCCACAAAAACCGTCAGGATGAGACAAAGGTCGATGACAGTCTCGACAAGATCCAGCTTTCAACAAGACATCTTCTGGAACTGGTAAATGATGTTCTGGATATGAGCAAACTGGAAGCAGGCAGACTTGATATCAAAGAAGAACCGTTTGACCTTGCTGAACTGATGAATGAGGTGGCAGCACTGATGGATTCACAGGTCATGCAGACGGGACTTGTCCACAGAAAGCACAGAGGAACTATCAGGCATACTGCATTGTATGGAAGTTCTCTGCAGCTTCGCCGGATCATGCTGAATCTTATGAGTAATTCCGTCAAGTATAACAAGCCAAACGGAACGATCGACACATATGCGACAGAAATTTCGGACGATGGAGAGACAGCTCTTTATGAGTTCCGTATCGTAGATTCCGGCATAGGAATGAGCCGGGAATTTATAGAGAATGAACTGTTCAAGCCTTTTACCCAGGAAGAAAACGATGCCCGGACGCAGTACCGTGGAACCGGTCTCGGAATGTCTATCGTAAAAGCACTGATCGACCGGCTTGGCGGTACGATCAAGGTTGAGAGCACTCTTGGCGAGGGAACGGATATCACATATCAGCTTCTATTCAAAATTGATAAGAATGCTTCAGAACAAAGCGAGTCACAGAACTGTGCGGGGGCAAAAAATCTCGAAGGTATGAAGATCCTGCTGGTCGAGGACAACGAGATCAATATGGAGATCGCAGAATTTTATCTCACAGAACTTGGTGCGAAGATTGACAAGGCATGGAATGGAAAAGAAGCTCTTGAGAAGTTTGAAGCTTCGGAACCACATGGCTACGATGTCATTCTCATGGATATCATGATGCCGGTCATGGACGGGATCGAGGCAGTCAAGGCAATCCGCGGGCTGGACCGCGAAGATGCAGGAACGATTCCAATTTTCGCTATGACAGCACAGGCTTCCTCGGAAAATGTCCGCAAATGTCTGAATGCAGGAATGGACGGACATATCCCGAAACCAATAGAAGCCTCAAAACTGGGAAGCACAATTCTGAAGGTGAAAGTACACCGAAATTAACTTTTTTGCAGAAAGATATTGACCGCAACCTGATTTCAGGGTCTATAATAAAATTATTTATGATTCCATGCTTGTCCTGACACATTTCAAAGGGCATACCATGGGTGGTTTCGGCGGATCCAACAAGAACATTGGTATCGGCTGTGCAGACGGACGTATCGGCAAAGGAATGATCCACACCGTGGAAGGTTCCTCTAATATGTGGAGCATTGCAGAGGAAGAACTGATGGAGCGCATCACAGAATCTTCCAAGGCAACCGTAGATCATTTTGGCAAACAGATCGCATATATCAACTGCCTGAGAAATATGTCTGTTTCCTGTGACTGCGAAGGTGTCGGAGCAGAACCGGTCGTTACACCGAATATCGGAATTCTTGCATCCACAGATATCCTTGCAATCGACCAGGCGTCTGTCGACCTGGTATTTGCACTTGGAGAGGATGACCGCAAAGCACTGGTAGAGAGAATCACAACCCGCCATGGACTTCGCCAGCTTACCTACATGAAAGAAATGGGCATGGGAAATGACCGCTATCACCTGATCGACATCGACAATGATGATGCTGAGATCACACTGGCAGATGCCGTCAAAGACGTTGTTCCGTTCGAAGGATGATCTTTCAAAAAAGATAACTCAAATAGCAGATGATACAAAAACTGACCCGTCGGATTTCCTGGCGAGTCAGTTTTTTTGCATATATATCGAAGAGCCTTTCACTGATTAGTATTTGCTGGCGTGTTTGCCAGAAAGAACTGGATTTATACGCCGGATTCCATTATAATAAAAAGCAGCGAAGAATGAATCTGCGTGAGAATGTTTTTACTTACTCAGAAATTTACGAAAATGATGAGAAGAAAGATATGCAAACAAAGAAAGATACCAAAATAATGAGAGTCCGGGCACTCCTTGTTTTCTGTATTACTTTTTTAATTACCATTGGCTGTATCTATCTGGTGAATCTGAATCAGGAAAAGAGAGAGAAACTTAAGGCATCCTATACTGCCGAGACGACTGTCGGCAAGGTAGAAGCACAGTTAAATAAATACCTGTCAGAGTCAGAACTCATGAAGAAGCTCATAGAAGAGAAGCATGAGATCACGGACGAAGAGTTCTCAGAACTGTCTCAACTGATGCAGGATGAGAACTACGTGATATCAGCGCATGAGCTTGCAAAGGATGGCGCAGTTTCACAGGTATACCCTCTTGAGGGAAATGAACAGGCAATCGGTCTGGACATACTCAGAGATTCCGAGCGAAAAGTAGCAGCCAACCTTGCGAAAGACAGTGGAGAATACACGATCGCAGGACCATTTGATCTGGTACACTTCTTTTTGATCCGATTTACACAGCGGATGAATCGGGAAAAGAGCAGTTCTGGGGATTTTCTATTCTGGTCATCGACTGGAATAAATTTATCCAGGAAACAGAACTGAACAAACTTGAGAATGCAGGATACCATTACCAGATCTGGAAGAAAGACATAGATACCGGGAAGAAAGTTGTCATTGCGGAAAGTGACAATGAAACACTGAAAAATTCAATGGAAGTTGCCTGCTCTGTACCAAACGATACCTGGTATTTTGATATTGTACCGGAGAACGGATGGATCAGCAATATCCAGAAGGCACTGACAATACTGATCGCAGTAGCAATTGCGATATTGCTGGCAGAGGGATATATGCAGTTTCAGATGCGACGTTATCGTGAATATATTCATGAGAAAGAACTGGAGAAAGCTGCCGAAGAAGCCAGAATCGCGAATGAAGCAAAGACATGTTTCCTCTTTAATATGAGCCACGATATCCGTACACCGATGAATGCGATCATCGGTTTCTCAGACCTTCTGGAGAAACATGCGGATGATCGTGAGAAGGTTGTGGAGTATGTTGGCAAGATCAAGTCATCGAGTTCATTTTTACTTTCATTGCTCAATTATGTGCTTGAGATGGCACGGATCGAAAGTGGTGAAGCGGAGCTGAAACCGGAAGTAGGATGTTTTAAGGATCTTGTGAATTCTCTCCAGGCGGTTTTTGAGCCGGAACTCCATAAGAAAAATCTTAAGTACACCTGTATACTGAATTCAGACCATCCGTATGTGATCTGTGACAGGACCAAAGTAAGAGAGATCCTGCTTAATATCGTAAGCAATTCGATCAAGTACACACCGGATGG
>OLOC01002108.1_pt1 | contig 9790 bp, 7 predicted proteins | sample 1643111 | NCBI WGS metagenome assembly OLOC01 (sample SAMEA3136633, study PRJEB25190) | human gut metagenome
AATCCATCAGTTCCGATATGTATCAGACTGCGCATCGGATCGCCGAAAGTGATCTGGTCAGCCACAGCATTACCTCTTCTGATATGGAAGAAATCCAGAACAATCTGTCTCTTGCCACAGGTAATGATACGATCATCTGGATCATTAACAGCAACGGTCAGCTCATCCTGAGTACACGCAAGGATATTTCTCCTGATCATCCGATTGATCTGGATGGTTTTAATCCTGCTTCCTGGGGAAGCAACTATTACCAGATTGGGAACTTCTATGGTTATTTCCCGGAAGCTCGTTTAAGCACGATTGCTCCGATCACTAAAGATATGAATATCAAAGGGTATGTTGCTGTTCATTATCTGATGAGTGACCTCTACCAGAGCCGCAGCGGTCTTTTGTGGATCATCCAGCTCCTGTATATCATCACTTATCTGGTTGCAGCAGCGCTCTTTCTGTGGTACAGCCGATATATCCGCCGTCCACTGAGGGAAATCACAAAAGGTGCTTCAGAATTTGCAAACGGACATCTTTCTTATCAGATCCCCCTTGATTCCGAAAATGAAATGGGCTATCTGGCAAAAAACCTAAACTACATGGCTGATAAACTGAATCGCAGCGGAGAATACCAGAGACAGTTTATTTCCAATATTTCACATGATTTCCGTTCACCGCTTACTTCGATCAAAGGTTACGTGGAAGCGATGATCGACGGAACAATTCCAGTGGAAATGCAGGAAAAATATTTAAAGATTATTTCATACGAAGCAGAACGTCTGGAAAAACTTACCCGCGGACTTCTGACACTCAACGAACTGGACATCCAGAAGCGTATGCTCAACATCCAGTCGTTCGATATCAACCAGGTCATCAAAAGCACTGCTGCTTCTTTTGAGGGTACCTGCACGACGCGGCAGATCCTTCTGGAACTGGTCTTATCAGGCAAGGAACTCTATGCCCGTGCAGACATCGAACAGATCCAGCAGGTACTGTATAATCTTCTCAGCAACGCGATCAAGTTCAGCCCGGATCATTCCACGATCACGATCGAAACGACGGAGAAAAACGACAAGATCTTTGTTTCCGTCAAGGACCATGGCATCGGGATCCCGAAATCCAGCATCAACAAGATCTGGGAACGTTTCTATAAGATCGACCGCTCCCGCGGCAAAGACCAGAAAGGCACCGGTCTCGGACTGGCGATCGTCAAAGAGATCATTTCCGCTCACGGGCAGCACATCAATGTGATCAGCACCGAGGGCGTCGGAACAGAATTTATCTTTACGCTCGAAAAGGCAAAGTAGATTTCTCTACCTTGCCTTTTTGTTATCTTGTAAATCTTTGGTTCAACGGTCAAATGGGCTCTGGATCATACGGTCTTCCTGGGTCAGATATACACCTCTTGGCGTGATCCTGATCTCCGGAATGACCGGAAGTGCCATAAATGACAGAGTAATAAACGGGTCAAAGCCCTCCGGGATTCCCATCTCATGTGCCTTTGGTATCATGCGTGCTAGCTTCTCATTTACCTTCTCATATCCGGCATCACTCATAAGTCCCATGATCGGGAGCGGCAGAGTGTCGAATACCTGTCCGTTTTCAACCAGGGTATAGCCGCCCTGCGTGCGGAGAAGTTCCTGAACTGCCAGATACATGTCATGATCATTGTCGCCGATCACGATCAGATTGTGTGAATCGTGGGACACGCTCGATGCGATCGCACCACCGCGAAGCCCGAATCCTTTGACAATTCCCACGCCGATCTTGCCGGTGTTTTTGTGACGTTCGACTGCTGCGATCTTCTGATAGGTTCCATCCGGTTTAAATACTTTCCGGCCCTTTTCTTCTGTATAGCCAACTTCCTCCTGGACATCTTCTGTTACGATCTGTCCTTCCAGCATCTTAAGGATATGTACCTTTCCTTCTCTCCACGGAAGGCAGAGATCAGATTCCCTGAATCCCAGAAGATGTACTGTATTTTTGAGCTGAGGATCACATGGGCGGATCTCAACTTTTTCATCCTTGATGATCTTTTTGCCCCTATGGTACACTTCCAAGACATTCATATCACTTAAGTTATCCAGCACAGCAAAATCTGCCTGATATCCCGGTGCGATCGCACCAAGATGATGCAGTCCATAGCATTTCGCTGCCTGTATTGTTGCCATCTTGAGTGCCTGTTCCGGTCTCAGCCCAAGCTGAACTGCCTTTCTGACATTGAAATTGATGTGTCCTTCTTTTCGGATCTCTTCGATGTGCTTGTCATCGGTGCAAAAGCAAAATCCTGAGGTATCGGTGTGATGCTCTACGATTCCCTTAACGATCGCTTCCAGGTTCTTGGCGGCACTTCCCTCACGGATCAGCACCTGCATTCCATTTCTGCACTCTTCCATGGCATACTCATAAGTCACACATTCATGGTCTGTGGAAATGCCTGCCAGTGCATATGCAGCCAGATCTCCCGGCGGCAGAAATGGTGCATGTCCGTCACGGACTCTGTCCTTAAAAACGGACAGTTTCTCATGCATGGATACACTTCCGTTTACAACAGACGGTGCATCCATAACCTCGCCCAGTCCCAGGATCCTCGGATTGTTCAGATAGGCTTTCATCTTTCCTGCTGTAAGGGTGCATCCATTGTCATCGACATGTGTCGCCGGAACGCAGGAAGGCATCATCACATAGACATTTGCCGGAACCTCTTCCGTCTGTTCCAGGATATAGTCGATTCCGTCAGTTCCTGAGACATTTGCGGATTCATGAGGATCCACAATGAAAGTAGTCGTGCCGCACTGTGCAGCCTGACGGATCAGTTCTCCCGGAGTTACCAGTGTCGATTCCAGGTGAAGGTGGCTGTCGATAAATCCCGGGCAGAGATATTTCCCATCCAGATCGATCTCTGTCTCTCCTTCATACTCTCCGACACCAATTACGATGCCATCCTCGACTGCCACATCTCCCTTACAGAACTCACCGGAGTGAGCCATGAACACATTTGCATTTTTGAAAACGAGAAACGGTTTGCGAATTCCACGCGCAATTTCCGAGTAGATACGATATCTTTCCAGTTCCATGCAGATCCCTCCTTTTCGGTCAGCAGTGCAGCTTTATTTGATTTTGCCGGGAATTTATTCCCATTTATGATCATGCAGTTCTCCCTGGAGCTGCATGTGGTCAAAGTTGTTCTGACGCAGTGCCTCATACAGAACGATTGCCACTGAATTGCTCAGATTCAGTGACCGAATGTCATTGATCATTGGAATGCGGATACAGTTTTCCTTATGTTTCATAAGGATCTCCTCCGGGATTCCGGCACTCTCCTTGCCAAACATGATAAAGCAGTCGTCCTCATACTTCACATCCGCATAAGTCTGAGGTGCTTTCGTAGTCGCATAATAAATCTTCGCTCCAGGATTTCTCTCCAGAAAATCTTCATAATCCAGATAAGTAGTTACATCCAGATCTTTCCAGTAGTCCATTCCGGCACGTTTCAGTGCTTTCTCACTTAATGAAAATCCCAACGGCTCGATCAGATGGAGCCTGGTTCCTGTAGCCACGCAGGTACGTCCTATATTTCCTGTGTTCGCCGGAATCTCCGGCTCATGAAGTACAATGTTTAATGTTCCCATAGTTTTTATACTCTCCTGTAATTACAGCAGTTTTATTTCGATTTTAAGGCAATATCTTATATATCTCGTCTTTAGCCGGCCGCTCCAGATACCTGCCATTCCCATTGTAGTAAAGCATTCTGTCATTTCCAGCATTCGTCTGTCCAATCACAGCAGCCATCATGCCCATTCTGCGAAGCTCCTGCACCAATGCTTCTCCTGCCGGAATACCGATCAGAACAGCCCCTTCCGAATTCAGCTTATAAGGATTAATGTCAAAGATTTCACAAATTTCAATTGTCTCCTGGCGTATGGGTACCTTGGAAAAATCCATTTCCAGTCCCACCTGGGAAGCCTCCGCCATCTTCCACAGAGCACTCAGAAAACCACCCTCACCCATTGCATAAAAAGCGGTAGCGCCAGCCTCTTTTACATTTATCTCATCCGCAGTCCCGTAAAGGGTTCTCAGATTCTCTGCCTCCCGTAAAAAACCTTCTGAAAAATGCTCTCTTAAAATCTCATGTTTTTCCCTTGCAATCTGCGCTGTGCCGTAAAGAGCAATGGCTCCAGCCACCACCAGTTCGTTTCCAGGCGTAAGAAGCCCGCTGATTTCAGCCTGCAGTGCTTCCATAGCCGCTTTTCCAAGCCTCATTTTCTCTTTTCCCTACAGAAGAAGAGAGAGGACAGCAGGAACTACCATTGCCAGAACAAGAATAACAGCAATGATCGCAGTTACAAGTTTTCTTTTCTTTGGATCAAACATTCCCATAATTTTTAACCTCTCATAACCATCCGGCACTTTACAGACTACAAATATACGCCATGTCAATACGGCCAGCCGAACAGTTACACCCTTTCTTTATTATATCTGAATTTCCTTCACTGCCGCATTATGGAGCAGTGGATCCCGGTTTTCATAATCAAACAACAATATTTTTCCATCCCGGAACACCTCAATATGCGCTGTCTTGGGCACCTTTTCCTGGCGCCTGTACTCCCAGACTGCTTTCTCATAGGGCTTCTGGTCATACTCAAAGGATGGATGGCTTTTCAGGTTTTCGCGAAGATACAGGTCGTAGATCATGCTGTCTGCCACCTTTTCCCAGGTCGCAGTTTCCATTCCTCTGCAATCTTCCGCAGTTTTTCCCGCAGGATTCTCCACCTCAGGATCCTGATTTCCAGATTTTCCTGCGGATTTTTCTTCCAGTTCTTCCTTCACAAACTCCAGCAGGATCTCATATCTGCGCATTCTGGAATGGGAAATCTCTGAATAACCTTTTTTCTCATAAAACTGTCCCAGCTTCTCATACAATGTGAAAGCATCCTCAAACAAAGGCTCCACACAGGCGATGGTATTCTGAAACTGTCCACTATTATAGTACAGTTCCACCATACTTTCCACCATTTTCAGCTTCAAAATGTCTTCATATGGCAGCCATCTGGTTCCCAGTACCTCATATGGCTCCAGTTCTTTATGCACAATGCCATATTCTTCTGTCATCTCTTTCATATGAGAGCCCTTCAGAACCTTCAGAAATCCAAGCTGAAGCTGCTGGGGACGAAGTGCATAAACATCATTGAAGGACCGGTGAAAGCTGTCATAATCCTCATAAGGAAGACCAGCGATCAGATCCAGATGCTGGTGAATATTCTTAAAACTATGGATGCGGTTTACAATCCCTGCCAGCTTCGGAAAATCCATAGTCCTGTGGATAGCACGAATAGTGTCCGGATTTGTGGACTGTACACCGATTTCCAGCTGGATCAGCCCCGGACGCATGGTGCTCATCAGTTCCAGTTCATTTTCCCTCAACAGATCTGCGGAAATCTCAAAGTGGAAATTGGTAATTCCATTATCATGATCTTTTATGTACTGCCAGATGGTCATTGCATGATCGTGCTTACAATTAAAGGTTCTGTCCACAAATTTCACCTGTGGCACTTTATGATCCAGGAAAAACTGAAGTTCTTTCTTTACCAGTTCCAGGTCGCGAAAACGCAGTTTCTTGTCCACAGATGACAGACAATAGCTGCATGAAAAAGGACAGCCTCGGCTGCTCTCATAATAAATAATACGGTTTTCAAAATCCTTCAGATCTTCGTAAGCAAAAGGTACCCTGCTTAAATCCATGATCTGCCGCCATCCGTTATTCTGAATTGTACCGTCCGGTTTACAGTACACAAGTCCGGTGGTTTTCTCCAGAGAAGGACTTCCATTCATATAGTGCTTCACCAGTTCCAGGAAGGTCTCCTCTCCTTCTCCAACCATTACACCATCAAATGCCGGGTTCTTTTTCAGAAATTCCTCTGCATCATACGATACCTCCGGGCCTCCCGCCCAGAAAGGAACATCCGGCAGGATCTTTCTCAGATCCTGCATCAGTTCCCGCACAAAAGTAATATTCCAGATATAGCAGGATATGCAGATCACATCCGGATGACATCTGTAAATATCCTTCAGAATGTCATCCTTCTGCTGATTGATGGTGTATTCCCGAAGTACAACATTGCTGTCATATTCTTTTGCGCAGGCTTTCAGGTTAAAGACAGCCAGATTGGAATGTATATATTTTGCATTACATGCTGCAAGTAATATCTTCATCGTTCTTACTCGTCCAGAAGTTTCTTTAACTCTTCTTTATCCGTAAGACCAACCAGACGGTGTGCTTCTGCTCCGTTCTTGAAAATGATCAGGGTAGGAATGCTCATAACCCGGAACTGCTGTGCAAGCTCCATGTTCTGGTCCACATCAAGCTTTCCTACTGCATAACCTTCCTCTCCCAGTTCCTCCACGATTGGCCCCTGACGCATGCATGGTCCGCACCAGGTTGCCCAGAAATCAAGAAGAAACGGTTTCTCGGATTTTAATACTTCCTCTTCAAAATTCTGTGTTGTGATTACTTTTGCCATAATTGATCCATCCTTTCTATCGGTCTATTCTTCTCTCTGATTTCATGTCGAAATTCTACTTTTTTTGTCTGTTTCTCACATACTGGTTTGCACTGAGTCCCGCCTGGGCACCATCGTAAACTGCCTTTGCCACCTGCAAAAGACCGCCGGTACAGTCACCTGCTGCAAAAAGCCCCGGAATGGTGCTCTCCATCTTTTCATTTACCTTGATGTTGCCTTTCTCAGTAAGTGCCGCGCCCATCTGTCTTGCCATTTCTGCGCTTCCTGCAGTTCCAAGCGCTACAAAAACGCCGTCTGCCGGGACAAATGTCTCTGTCGAATCCCTCACCGGACTCTCCTGACTATGGAACTCTGAAGCTTCCATTTCAGCTTTCTTTCCTTCTGGCAAAAGCTGAAGGTTCTTCTCTTCATCAGTATCTGATTTTGCATCCGTCTCTGACTCAGAGACCAGACGCAGTCCGGACACCTTCTCGTCTCCCTCTACAGACTGAATTTTCATTGTATTCACCGCAAAAGAAGATTTCCTGGAAAACTCCGGTTCTTTCCCATCTGTGTAGATGGTAACAGAACCGGCCATAGGTGCCAGTTCTTCTGCCTCATGAAGAGCGAAGTCGCTGTTTCCAAGCACTGCAACATCCTTTCCCCTGTAGAAAAATGCATCACACACAGCACAGTAGCTGACACCTCTTCCCTCAAATTCCTTAATCCCCGGAATTGCAGGAGCCTTTCGTTTGCTTCCTGTGGCAAGGATCACGCTGATGGTGTCAAAATCACCTGCTGTTGTCTTTACTGTAAAAGTATCAAACCCGCCAATCCCCAGTACCTGTACCTCCAGGATCCGCACGCCTAATGCTTTCGCCTGTGCAAGTCCTGTCTCAAATAATTCTTTCCCGGAAACAGGATGTTCCATACCATAATAATTCTCTATTTTTTCTGCTTTTTCCAAAGCACCAATGCCGTTATTGATCACCAGTGGATCCATATTTGCCCGGGCAGCATACAAAGCTGCAGAAATTCCTGCCGGGCCGGCACCGATAATGATTATTTTTTCCATATACTTCAGAATCACCTGCCTTTCTCATGATTCCAATCTTTCCCATATATTGTTATTTTTCTTACAATTTCACGGTTCAGTATCTTCACAGTTATACCCTTCCCGGAATAGTACCTGTTAAATAGTTACCTGACAATATACTTTCCATAAAAGAAATTCAGACTTTTCATTTTTCGTCGGTTCTTTTTTCGTCTATAGCCTTCTCTGCATAAGCCAGTCCCCAGAATATCACAGCTGGCATACACGCCATCAACGGAAACGCATAACGCAGAAGACCGTTTACCGGAGAAGCTATACAGATTGCCACATTCAGCGCCGGGGCAGCCAATACCAGGATTCCTTTCCATCGCTTCCTGTAGATCAGATATCCAAGGAGCAGAATCACGATCCATGTGTAGGTTCCCGCATTGCAGATCTGCGCAAGACCTGGAATCTGACTCCACAGATCGGCATAACGTTTCAACTGATTCCTTGTCTCTGCGGAAAAGATCTGATGATAATCTGACTCTTCAATCAGCGGCTCATTTACTGTATAGAAGCGGTAGGAGCTCTGCGCGGTGCAATTATGAAATGGGTAATAATATCCATAGCTGTTATGAAGTGTGGCTTCTATATACACCCCCGGATGCCTCAGAAACATGCTGAACCAGGCATTAAAGTAGCGTTTCAGCTTCGCCATGGTAATATGTCCGCCGCGATAAGTTGCCTTTACCGGATCAGACAGTTCCGGATTATACAAATCCGCAATCTCATCATACTTCATCACCCCGTCAATTGCTTTAGCTTCTTCCTTTGTCACATCATCCGGATATTCCTTCAGATATCTGGCTGTCTGCTGCATTGGAATTGAGAAAAATACTCTGGATGGGAAATTACCAATGTATAGTCTCGGTGCCACTTCTTTCTGAAGCCCCATGTAGCCCACTGTCACAAGGATCACCATTCCAACTGCATACAGTCTGCGTTTTTTTCCAAGGAAAAAGAATAACAGGATAAATGCAGGAAGCACCATGTAAAGTCCATTATTTCTGGTAATGCACATGCCAAAGCCAACCAGAAACAGCACTGTCAGCTGCTGTCTTAAAGACTGGCCACTTTTTTCCCGAAGGGTGGGAATGCAGCATTCCACATAGATTACCATGAAAAGGGAAAACAGAGCGCTGAAACTTCCATCCTTAATGATCGTCTGGGAATAAGCTCCAAATACAGGCACAAGACTGAAAAATGCAATACAGCAGATATTGAACCATCTTGGTGCTCCCCATGATTTCAGTTTATAACAAACAGTGGCATAACATACCGCATAAATCAGTGCCAGCACGCCAACCACCATGAAAATGCCCCAGTTATCACTGATCACATTTCCAATTGTCATCAAGGCTCCCATTATAAGGCTTAATTCCCATGGATGCTTGTTTGTAAATCTCTGATTTCCGGCAAACATATTCAGCTGCCGGAAGCCATCATAGGGAACACTTCCTGGCCAGAAGATCAGGATATAGGGAAGCCATCCTGCCAAAATCAGCAAAAATGCTACCAGAAGGTAGTGTTTTTCCATAAATTCCGGAAATTTCTTTATATTCCTGCTGTGCAGAAAAGGATGCTTCTCTCCATATGCATATAAAAGACTGATCACTATATCAAACAGAAAAAAGAATCCTGCCCATGTAAGCAATGCGATCAGAATCTGATTTCTCCCAGCTGTAAAGAAGGTCCAGTTTCCCTGCACGGAAAAGGACATTCCGATCAGCATAAAAACAGAAAACATGGCGGCGATCAGATGCGTGATCCATTTACAGCTTCTGCAAAAATTCTTCCAGCATTTCATGTACAATGCAATGATTGCAATGAGAACCACCAGTTTGTCGATTCCGATTCCTGTCATCTCTTTCTTGCATAAAGAAAGAAATGTTTCTCCCGGATTATCTGCCGAACCAGCATACAAGCCCGTCATGGAAAGAGCAAACACTGTTAAAATGGCGGCAATAAACGGCAAAGTATATTTTTTTAATTTTTTTTCCACCAATAAATCCTCCCGACTTTTATCACACTGCCATTCTAACATTACTATATATGAAAAGCAAGGCGTGGTTTTTACAAGGTAAATTTTTGGAATTTACAGATTTTTTGAAATTTTTGTTGCGTCAAAGCAGTTTCTATGCTATTATATGCACTGTAAGTTCAGAGAACTTATAAATGCCCAGATAGCTCAGTTGGTAGAGCAGAG
>OLOC01002117.1_pt1 | contig 9763 bp, 10 predicted proteins | sample 1643111 | NCBI WGS metagenome assembly OLOC01 (sample SAMEA3136633, study PRJEB25190) | human gut metagenome
TATCATTTATACAAAGATCTTCCGACCTGATACACCAGGAGAATTTTTCAAAGGGCACTACATAAGACAAAATTTCCGTCAAACACCCAGCCCAGGGGTGGCGAGGGGACTGGCAAGTCCCTTCGAGGTTTTCATATATCCCAATATAAAAAAATCCCCCCAGGGCATCCCGCCCTGACAAGAAAGGTCAATGCAAATTAACGGTTCCCAGGGAAGTACCCTTCCTCTCTTGACAAATATATATATCCTGTTTAAAGTAAATTTATAAAATTTACACCCCATGTTATGAGGGAGGCATAGAAAAAAATGACTATAAAACAAAAATTAAACGCCCTTCGCATTCTTATGAAAGAAAAAAAGATAGACGCCTATCTGGTACCAACAGATGATTTCCATGGATCGGAATACGTAGGTGACTACTTCAAATGCAGGAAATATATCACCGGCTTCACCGGCTCCGCAGGAACTGCCATTATCACACAGGACATGGCAGGCCTGTGGACCGATGGCCGTTATTTTATCCAGGCAGCGGATCAGCTCCGCGATACGACAATAGAACTGTTCAAATCCGGCGAGCCAGGGGTTCCGACCGTGCATCAGTTTCTGAACGATAAATTACAAGAAGGCATGTGTCTTGGCTTCGACGGCCGTACCGTAAGTGCGAGGGAAGCGGAAGAATTGCAGGAACTTCTGCAGGAAAAACATATCACATTTTCTGTAAACGATGACCTGATCGGCGAGATCTGGGAAGACCGTCCGGTTCTTTCCTGTGAGCCGGTCATGGAACTGGATATCCGATGGACCGGCAAGTCCAGAGCAGATAAGATCGCAGAGATCCGTGAGCAGATGAAAGCAAAAGAAGCCGACACTTTTATCCTCACATCCCTCGATGATATCGCCTGGCTTTTGAACATCCGCGGTAACGATATCCATTGCTGTCCGGTGGTTCTTTCTTACCTTGTAATGATGGAGAATGAATTGAGATTATACGCAAATGCAGCAGCTTTTTCAGAAGAGATCCGCAGTAATCTGGAAGCAGATGGGGTAAAAATTTACCCATACGATGATGTCTATTCTTATGTTCAGAGCATCTCTTCAGATAAGAAAGTTCTGCTCTCCAGGGCGAATGTCAACAGCCGTCTCGTAAGTAATATTCCATCTGAAGTGACGATTCTGGATGAGCCAAATCTGACTCTTCTTCCGAAGGCAGTCAAGAACGAAACAGAGATGGAAAACGAGAGAATTGCACATATTAAGGACGGTGTCGCAGTAACTAAATTCATCCATTGGCTCAAGAAAAACGTCACCAGAACTAACATTACAGAACTGAGCACAGCGGAGAAATTATACCAGTTCCGCAGCGAACAGGAGCACTTTCTGGGGGAAAGTTTTGATCCGATCATTGCATATGGAACGCATGCTGCGATCGTACATTACAGCGCGACAGAAGCGACAGACATCCCGCTTGAGGCCAGGGGAATGGTGCTTGCAGATACCGGCGGACATTATCTGGAAGGAACAACAGATATCACAAGAACCATTGTTCTTGGACCTGTCACAGCCAAAGAAAAGAAATTTTTTACCGCAGTTCTGCGTGGAAATCTGAACCTGGCAGCGGCGAAATTCAAGTACGGATGCACAGGTTTAAACCTCGATTATCTTGCCAGAGGACCGCTCTGGGAACTGGGTGAAGATTATAACCACGGCACAGGACACGGGGTAGGCTATCTTCTGAATGTTCACGAAGGACCGAACAGCTTCCGTTGGAAAAATCTTCCGGGAAATCCGGCACCGGTGTTGGAAGAAGGTATGATTACATCCGATGAACCAGGATATTATCTGGAGAATGAATTTGGCATCCGTCATGAAAATCTTGTTTTATGTAAGAAGGCAGAAAAAACTCCTTTCGGGCAGTTTATGTGTTTTGAGTCACTGACTATGGTACCGTTTGACCTGGATGGAGTTGATCCGGAACAGATGTCGGACCGTGAACGAAAACTGCTGAACGAATATCACAAAAAAGTCTATGTTACCATAGCACCATATCTAGATGAGGAAGAAAAAGAATGGCTGAGACAGGCAACCAGAGAGATCTGACAAAGGGTGAAAAAACAAAATATCGACTGGCGAGAGCAATGAAAGAATGCATGAAAACGACGTCCGTAGAGAATATTACAGTCAAACAGATCACAGAGAAATGTGAACTTACCAGACAGACGTTTTACAGGAATTTTCTGGATAAATATGATCTGATCAACTGGTATTTTGATAAGCTGCTGGCAAAGTCTTTTGAGCATATGGGTCAGGGAAAAACCGTCTATGATGCACTGGTTAAAAAATTTACTTATATACAGGAGGAACAGAAATTCTTTTCAGCAGCATTTCGTTATGATGAGCAGAATTCTCTGCGACAGCATGATTTTGAGTTGATTCTGGCTTTTTATGAAAAGCTGATTTGTGAAAAAACTGGCAAATTTCCAGAGGAAAATGTTCTATTTCTTCTGGAAATGTACTGTAACAGTTCTATTTACATGACTGTCAAATGGGTGACAGGGGAGGTGACATGTACACCGGAAGAGCTTGCGGAAAGACTTGTGGACGGTATGCCGGGGAAACTTGCAGAAGTATTTACAGGTCTTGAAATTCTGAATTGATAAGTGCTAAAATGCTGGAAATAAAGGAAATATGGACTATATATGTTTTCCGGCTAAAAATCATCTGGTGATTTTTACTGAATATAAATATCAAAAATTAGAACAAATCACGAAAGTTACAGAAAACGTTACACATGACGAATTCTGTAACTTTCTTTTTTATTAAAACATTGTTAATATAATAACAACTTGAAAGAAAAAACTGTGAGGAATTGATAAAAAGATACTCACGATTAATGTAGAAAGGGATGTATTTATCATGGCAAACAGAATTAATTTAAATGGAACGTCTTATCACGGAGCAGGAGCAATTGCTGAGATTGCAAATGAAGCAAAAGCTCATGCATTCAAGAAAGCGTTTGTATGTTCTGACCCGGATCTGATTAAATTTAATGTAACAAGCAAAGTAACAGATGTTCTTGCAAAAGAAGGTCTGGAATACGAAATTTATTCTGATATCAAAGCAAATCCGACTATCCAGAATGTGCAGAATGGTGTAGCTGCATTCAAGAAATCCGGAGCGGATTATATTATCGCAATCGGTGGTGGTTCATCTATGGATACTGCAAAAGCAATCGGTATCATCATCGCAAATCCAGAGTTTGAAGATGTAAGAAGCCTGGAAGGCACAGCACCGACAAAGAATCCTTGTGTACCGATCATCGCAGTTCCGACAACCGCAGGTACAGCAGCAGAAGTTACAATCAACTACGTTATCACAGATGTTGAAAGAAAGAGAAAATTCGTTTGTGTTGACCCACATGACATGCCGGTTATCGCAGTTGTTGACCCGGATATGATGTCCTCTATGCCAAAGGGACTTACAGCTTCCACAGGTATGGATGCCCTGACACATGCAATTGAAGGATATACAACAAAAGCTGCTTGGGAAATGACAGATATGTTCCATATCAAAGCAATTGAGATCATTGGAAAATCTTTAAGAAGCGCTGTTGCAAATGAAAAAGAAGGCCGTGAAGGAATGGCTCTTGGACAGTATATCGCAGGAATGGGATTCTCTAATGTAGGTCTTGGAATCGCTCATTCTATGGCTCATACACTTGGTGCTGTATACGATACTCCACACGGTGTTGCATGTGCTATGATGCTTCCAATCGTTATGGAATACAATGCAGATTGTACAGGTGAGAAATACCGTGAAATCGCAAGAGCACTGGGCGTTAAAGGTGTTGACGACATGTCTGTTGAAGAATACAGAAAAGCTGCTGTTGATGCTGTTCAGAAACTTTCTGTTGACGTTGGAATCCCGACAAAACTGGAAGCTCTGAAAGAAGAAGACCTGCAGTTCCTCGCTGAGTCTGCTCACGCTGATGCTTGTGCACCGGGTAATCCGAAAGATGCAAGTGTAGAGGATCTGAAAGAGCTCTTTAGAAAGCTTATGTAAATTGATTTCTGATACACGGACGAAAATTCTGAAATGTGATAAGCTGTGATTCCTTCAAAGGATGACGCATCGAATCTGGCTCAGGGTTACGTGCACTGATAATTCTAGGAAAAACTTAAGATTACTAAATACAAAGAAAGGTTTGGAAAACTCACTGCCGCTCAGACAGTTTCCAAACCTTTCTTTAACGTAACCTTAAGTTTTTCAAGTATTATCAAGCACACTCCACATTCACCATCTTCGATGCGTCATCCTTCTTCGGAGATTCACTTTATCCCACATTTCCGAATTTTCTGTGTATAGAAATAGATTTACGGAATATACGAAGGGGTGAAATGATTCGCACATTTTTTTGTGTGTAGAAATAAATCTATCTACAACAATCCACGTTCTTTAAAGACGTCTCTTAGTTCTGCGGGCATGGATTCGGAGAGGAATCTAGCCAGGGTTTCGGGGGTGGCTTTGTGATTGCCGAGAACCCATTGGACCGTCATGTAAATGGAGCCTTGGCAGTACATTTCTAACTGAAAGCGAATCTTGTCGGACATCTTTTTCCCTGTGTTTCCTTCGATACGATCGGTATAAAATTGTGTGATCAGTTCAAAGTCGTGATCACGCAAACAGTTCTGGTCGTCATTTTTAAATGCCGCACGAAAGAAAAGTGTTTCTTTCTGAATGTATTGGAATTTATTTACAAGACTTTCATAGACTGTTTGTCCCTCTCCCATATGTTCAAAGGATTCAATCAGTATCTTGTCAAAATACCAGTTGATCAAATCGTATTTATCCTGAAAATTCCGGTAAAAGGTCTGACGCGTCACTCCGCATTCTTCTGTGATCTCTTTCACTGTGATCTTCTCGACCGGAGCTTTTTTCATGCATTCTTTCATTGCCTCTGCCAACCGGTATTTTACTTTTTCTCCTGACTTGTATGTTTCTGCCATAACTTTTTCCTTTCCACTCCAAGCAGTTCAAGCAGTTCTTCATGCGGGTATTCTTCGTCTTCCTGGTAAATATCCACGTAATTCATTGCAGCGCCTCCATCTACGAATGCAGGAAACAGGAAACCACATTCCGGTTCGCCCGGTTCATATTCTCCGCTTAGTGGACAGATCACGCATAAAATGTATTCATACATTCGTTCTGATTCTCCCTGACGTATATGATCCAGCCCCTTCGCCGGAATGTCATATCTGTCATGAAAAACATAGATTGCATAATCTTCATCTGCCTGATAATGTTCCCCGATAATCTCATAAAATGTCTCCATCAGAGCATCATTTTTCAAGCCACAGGCACGCATCCCCATCAGAAGCTTCCACATACTGTCCGGATTTCTTTGATCATCAGAAAACTTATATTCCTTCAGATTTTTATTTGTTTTCGCAAACGGCACTTTCTTCGCAAGCGCCAGATTTTTCTCCTGTTCTACAGGATTTAATTTCAGGAAACTGGTGTTAAATGTTCCATCTATAAATCCGTCTATATCCATATATCCCCCGGCGATCCGGGTGATCGATGTCCGTTTTACTGTCATTCGTCTGGTCAGCGCCAACATATCTTCTCGATTGATCATAATCTTTTCCCTCCGGCTCTCTGTTTATCCCTACAAATCTCTGCATATCTCGACAGCTTTCTGTTCATCTCAAACATCTTCCGCCTGTCTACATCAGAGATTCTTCTGTCGTATCCGCTCTGTCAATCCTCGAAGCATTAACGGTTCCACGCCGCTACTTTTTTCTTCCTCTTTTTCCTCCGCCTGCATGATCACATCACGCACCTTCTGCATTCTCTCATCAAGAGCTGAGCTGATCTGTGCACAGTCCATCATCTCTTCTGCCAGATACTTACTCTGATCTTCCGGAATACTCTTTTTATAGCGAAGCTTATGCTCCAGGCTCGCCCAGAAATCCATCGCGATCGTACGAAGCTGCACTTCAACTGTGATCATCTTTTTTCCTTCTTTTAAGAAAATCGGAGTCTTCACGATCAGATGAAGACTTCTGTAACCACTTGGCTTTGGATTTGCAATGTAGTCTTTTTTTTGAATTAAAATTACATCGTCCTGATCAAGGAAGCATTTCGCAAGTTTATAAATGTCATCCTGAAAAGCGCAGATCACACGCACACCGGCAATATCCTGAATATTTTCTTCGATTGCATCAATCGTCAATGGAATATTTTTACGACGAATCTTCTTCAGCAGACTCTCCATAGATTTTACACGCGTCTTAATACTCTCAATCGGGTTGCGGTCATACTCCAGCGAATACTGTTCGCTCAGCACCTTAAATTTCGTCTCAACTTCCATGATCGCACACTGATAATAAGCCATCATCGTATTGACCGGCTTTAAATTCTCCTGTACAAAGTCAATAAATTCATCTGAAAGAAGACTGTTTCTTACAAAGTCCTCTCTTCTTTTCTCGATTCGTTCTTCTAATTCTCGTCTACCCATTTGTTTCTTTCATCTCTCTTTTCTTGCTTTTTATAAGATTGACCTGATCAGATACTTCCATTCTGCCAGATATTCTCTAAACATATTGTTTGGCAGATACAATGGATTCGAGCCCGCAGCAATTGCTTTCGCTGACTTTAATCCCTCACCTTTTGTAATCTGCATTGCACGAAACATATGGAAATCATTTGTGATAATTCCCACACTTGCTCCGTCTTTCATATATTTTTTACTGTATTTTATATTCTGCTCTGTTGTCTTCGATTCGTCTTCCAGAATCAAACGGTCTTTCTCAATTCCGGCCGCTTCCATATAATCAGCCATCGCCTGCGCTTCCGTACATGGCTCGTTATACCCCTGTCCACCTGACACAATACAGATTGTCTCCGGATTTTTCTCCAGATAATCGATTGCTGTGTTCAAACGATGCTTCAGCACTTTGCTCGGTCCATCTGCTCTCACCTGTGCACCAAGCACTATGATGTAGTCCAGATTTTCATCTGCCTTCGCATGCATCTGACTGATAATGCATCCTTCGATAATCACAAAGGAAACTACAAATACAAGCAGTATTCCCCTTAATATCCACATCATCCACATCGGAAGTCTTGCCCATCCATCCAGAAATGTAATTGCTGCGCATCCTCCAAGCAATGCAGCCAATACAAACCAGATCAGGAAGAATCCCGTCCCAGATCCATTTCCGCTCATCCAGAATCCATACCAGGCAAATAACACTGCAAATAAAATACATATTATAGTTACTGTCATTTTTCGCTTTGGTCTCACTTTCCACTTTCTCCAAGAATCAGTCGAAGCAGTGTCTTGTCAAGCATGATTGTCCGGTTCCATGGATTCAGAATGATACCTTCAATCTCATTCTCCTGTACAGCAGACTGGAATAATGGTTCGATTGCTGTCAAAAATGTAGACATCACACTATCAGAACCTTTTAATTCTTCCTCAAAACTTGTAAATGCACTCCACCACTTCTTTCCATCAGCTGTCTTCACTGCCTGTATCTTTAATTGTTCTGACACAGAAGGCTCTACCGCAAGAATCAATTGTCCTTCTTCTTTCATTCGTCTACGGATCATTGTCAACGCATGTGCTAAAAGTTCCTGAGATGGTTCCTGCTGGAGTGCAAAAATTGCTTCCTCAATCTTCTCGTTTCCTTTCAGTCCTTCATCTTTTGTATCGTTATTCTGCATCTTCATCCTTGCTGCTCCTTGTAAGTTTTTCTAGTTTTAATATATCATCTAAGTATATCATAAAAAAAGAGAATAATGTGATATTTTAAATTGGTTTCACACTATTCTCTCTTTTTTAATTTTCCCCAATATGACTTTGGATTCTTCCCATTTATCTAAGACACAAGTTCCTGCATCAGCTCATGTACACTCATCATCTGATTGATCCGTCCGACATTGCTTCCGCAGAACACAAGTCCATTTTCCACATCACCTTTTACGGCATCAATCAACGCCTTCGTGATACAGTACGGAACTTTTCCCGGATTACATTTTGCTAAGCAATTATAACATTTCTTTATAGGCTCTTTTTCTTTCTCAACACGCTCGATCAATGCGTTGCGGATGGCTCTTCCCGGCATTCCAACCGGACTTTGAATAATCTGGACATCCTCTTCTTTTGCATTGATATAGGCCAGCTTATAGGACTCTGACGCATCACATTCTTCTGTTGCCACGAACCTGCTCGCAATCTGGACTCCGTCTGCTCCAAGTTCCAATGCGTGATCAATATCTGCTCTGTCGAAGATTCCCCCAGCAACGATCACCGGAATTTTCTTCCTATAGCGCTTTTCATACTCTTCCTTACAGGCAATGATCTGACGGATTTCCTCATCATAATCCATCGTATCAATCTCATCTAACTGCTCTCTTGAAAAACCAAGATGTCCTCCGGCTTTCGGACCTTCTACAACAAGAAAATCAGCTGTTCTGTCATACTTATGCGCCCACATTTTCAAGATCAGCTGCGCTGCTCTTTTGGAAGAAACGATTGGCGCGATCTTCGTTCTGCAAGTCTCACTGACCAGCTCCGGCAGATTCATCGGAAGTCCGGCACCACTGATGATCACATCTGCCCCCGCTGCTACGGCCTCTTTCACATGCTCCGCATAATGCTTCAGTGCAACCATAATATTTACACCGACAAGACCATTTCCCTGCGCAAGTTCCTTTGCTCGCTTGATGTGCTTGTGGATTGCTCTGTTGTTACATGCAGCCTGATCTTTCTCAAACCCTTCTTCATCATAACCAATCTGCGCTGTCGAAATAATTCCAACTCCGCCTTCTTTCGCCACTGCTCCCGCGAGAGAGCTTCTACTGACGCCAACGCCCATGCCACCCTGGATAATCGGGAGCTTCGCAGTCAGATCACCTATTTTTAATTGTTTGTTTATACTCATTTTCAATTCTCCTGTATTTTATTTTGAATTTCAAACTATTTTAAGTATAAACTATTTTATTGAAATGTCAAGGAATATTGATTTTACGGATTAATCCGCAGATTAAAAACCCCCGTTTTGATAGGCTCTTGCGATTGTCGGTTCTTTTTTCTGTATAGATTTCCTGTTTTTGCAGTTCTCGGGCAACAATATCCTCTCTCTTCGTTGACTTGAACACTCTCACCATGCTTTAACAATGGAATATAATTCCCTTTCTGCTTTAAAATCAAAGAATCCTTTCGATTCTGCATATTTTTTCATGACAGTCTCCTTTTATTTTTTTAAAGGTTTAATTTCCGTGACACCACCTAAAGAAGCAGGTGATGTATCCTCTACAGCGCCATTGTATGTCACTATAACCAAGTCCCCGACATTAAAATCCGTAGATTCTTTTCCAACCAAATGTACCCTATAGTCATTAGAATACTTTAAATCTTGAAGGATCAGATAGGTATCGTGAACTTCAAGAACTTGTAATTCTATAGATTTTTGAAGTTTTGTATGTATAATAAAAAATAATAGAAATAAAATACATACAAAAAAAGCAACTTTCATAATATCCTTATGAAAACTTTTTAGATATCTCCCTTTCCTCAGTTCATTATTCTTTTTTAACAAAAAAATCCCTTCCTTCACGCTTTTTATATTGGTGACATTTATTGATCATTCAAATATTTCATATTGCTCTTGTTTAACCAACTCTGATTGAACTTCTTCAATATAACGATTATAATTTTCTATTGTTTCTTCTGCTTCTTGATTATTTGATCGTGTAG